>Ga0214542_1000754_pt1 | contig 61745 bp, 40 predicted proteins | sample CNSS1metaG_FD_160096 | JGI IMG/M metagenome (GOLD analysis project Ga0214542, IMG submission 160096) | Root nodule microbial communities from cowpea collected in UCLA plant growth center, Los Angeles, California, USA - CNSS1 | ecosystem: Host-associated > Plants > Roots > Nodule | place: USA...
AACTTAGGGAATCAAAAATAACAAACACAAATGAAAGGGATGAAGGATTAATGAACTTCCTTTCTAAACATGCTTAGTCTTCTTAAGCATGTGCCTCCATCCTTGGTTGGGGTCAATCCTTCATCAATGTGTGTGGCGTAATTTGTGGGATCTCGTATGTAGATTCTATGGTGGCATTTCTTTAGTTTCTACATTGATGTATGGATTCAAGAAAGGAGATATATGGTGAGACTCGCAAGAGGTCCTATTCCTAAGGGAGGATAATGGCCTCAAACATTGATGGGTTAACCTTGTGAGTGGTAGGGTGTAATCGATTGGCAATGGCTCTATAGAGCAGTAGAGGCTACCATAAGTGCATGACTCCAGTGATTTCAACATTAAATGCATGTATCCGGATAATTGAGTCTACAAAATCTTTAGTTATATGTTTCATTTCACTTTGACTTTTGGAGTTGTATGGCTTTATTATGAAAATTTGTATACTTACTATATGATGTTTCTATTGCAAATTAGCTTACCCTTCTGTGTTGTTTGCCTTGTTTGTGCTTGGATCTCTCTTTTGCAACGATCACCTAATCGATGTGAGTAAATGAAGATCTAGGTTTAGAGGCACCTTTAGAGGATGAAAAGCCATCAGTTAGAGTTGTGGATGGTCTTTGGGAGCATAAGTAGTGGTGAGTTTTTGTGTAGGGCCTTGTTGGTTTAGTATGGTTGTATAAATGTCATATTTTTATAGTCCTATATTTTGTATACCTGTATTAATATACTTTATACTATAGATCATCTCTTATGAGTATTATTATGAAATGACTTATTTTATTAGTTTTATGCTACTAAAACAAAATGTTACATTAATGGTATGAGAGCATTTTGTCCTTAGGATGACCTAAGGGTGATGTTTTCTCATGTCTTCCGTGTATAAGAGTTTAAGTTTAGATTGTAGATATTGTTTATAAAACTAGGAGTATTGAGAATAAAAAGTGTCTTGATAAAGTAATAAGGGTGCACACTCATGACTATATCAAAAATAGTTTTCCCTTCTTAAGTATGAAAGCTTGGAGAAAGAAAAGTGATAGATAACATGCAATGGGTAAAACTAGGTTATGTGGTCAGTAGATTTTGAGAGAGTATGTGTAGAAAAGTCATGTTTGTTAAAGGGGGTAATAGAGTTATAGTTGAGTTATGTTTTCGATACTAGACTAGACATGTTCTTACCTTTGTAATTTATGTGTAATGTTCAATAGTAGTAGAGAAGCACAAATTCAAGGCCAATTTGATCTAGTTACCTTCAAAATTGTTGAAGAAGGTCTATAAACCAATCTTTTGTCTCAAAGATATGAAGTTATTGTGCAATGTTTTTTAATGGGTATGGAAAGTTGACTTTTGATTTTTTGGTCTAGAAAAGATGTTGAAGTCAAAAGACTAAATCTTGGATCAAATAATCTTCAAGGGGAGATTTTTGGAAAGGTAATTTTACAAATAAAGTAAGGTTGGCAAGAGAAGATGAGTATCTAAGGTGGGTGAAAAGTGAGATGTCAATGCATGTGTAAGCAATGAGGTTGGAGAATATGACAAGGCACAAATCGAAAGCAACATTTGAAGCTAGAGGTGTAAGAAGCTTGTGAGAGACAAGAGGATAGAGGTGAAAAGGTTATTCGTTGATGTTTTAATGGAGACTTTTAAGGACCAATCAAGTATAGTGATTCTTTCTCAATAGGAAAATTTTGTTTGTTGGTAAGGATAAGGTAGCATAAGAGCTTTATGCCAAACCAAATGATGAAGGTAGTTGAATCTTCTCAACAATGTCAGTCGCATCAATGACGAGAATGGAAAAGATGTTCAAGTACAAGGGTTCACAAGGGAGAAAAGGATTGTACTTGCAATGAGGCTAAGTGTTTCAAGTGTCAGAAGAGGAGGCACATTGGTAAAGATTGTTCTCAAAGGGAAAGTCAAGCTAGTGTTGTTAGCGTACAATTAAGGAAAAGAGGCGAGGAAAGTTCTCGAGTAGCTAGAAAGGGTATTTGAGATGGTTACTATGAAAGTAACTAACATATTCAAAGATACAACTTACGAAGGTGGTGCTAGGATTAAGGTTATGACTTTGTTTGGAAGTCGTACACTCCTTGGTGTTGCTAGTATGGTAAATAATCCATGGTTGCCTGCAAGAGCGGGTTAAAGTTTGAGTTGGTGGTTTTACTACAGTTTTGGGCAAGTGAAGACTACTCGGCTGTGAGGCAAGTCTCATGGATATCAAAGGATCCAAATTCAAAGGAAATATGACTTGTTTCCTTTGCAAGGGTGTTACAAAATCTCAAGGGGGAATTGGTTTTTTTCCAATATCATTCCCATTGGGTTGTGGTACCCAAATAAGTGATATTCTTTTATCTATGGGTAAGGTGATGGTTGTGTATCAAGTGTGGATCAAGTTGAAAAGTGGCGGCAAAGTGTTATGCAGTACAAAGTTCCTTGACAAAGGCAAGTGAAGAGCATATGCAAGGGATCTCACTATTGACTCGATACATGGACTGGAAACAACGTCAATAGCTCCTTATAGGATGGCTTTGTAGAGTTGGTGAACTTGTAGAAATAAGTGGAGGAACTGCTAGAGAAGTAGTGGTTTAGACACAATATGTCATCACGAGAACTACAATTTAGTGGATCTTGAAGATGTAGTTGTATGTCAAGCTATCCAAGTGAAAACTTTGGCTAAGGGAAATTTCTCTAGGATGGTTGTTTCTTTTTCATAGATGACACTAAAGGATCATCCTTTTGCAGTAAAAAAAGGAGTGTGAAGAGATTTTTCAGGATGCTGAAGAAGAAGTTTATTGGCACTTCAATTCTAATAATTCTTTACACAAGAAAGCCTTTTGAGGTTTACTACTCAATACTCTAGATGTGGGATTGTATGTTGATCAAGTTGGCATAGCGAAGGTGTCATCTTCATAAGGAATGGTTAAACATGTTCAAAGATCATCAAGAGGTAGAAGTGTGTAGTTGCACAACGGAAGTTAGACAAGTCATGAAAGAGATGAATCGAGCTATGATTTCGAGAGTGGTGTCAACCTGAAAGTGAGAAACTGATAGTAGATGCTTTAAATAGAAAAATGGTTCAAGTCCTTAATTTCATAAGGTAAGAGTAGTTATGAGAAGATTTCATTAGTGTAGTCACCTGAATATAATTTGTGAGTTTCTTAAAGGTTGAGAAAAGATGTTGTTTTAAGGATGTTGTTGAGGAATGGTTACAGGTTAGTGGATTAGAAAATGAAAATGGAGTGCCAGAATGAGTTTGTCATTGCAATAGTTGAAAGTTCTAGTTTGGAAGTGGGATATTAGTGTTATGCACTTTGTTATGTAGTGGCCAAAGTTACAGGAAGCATGATGTTGTGGGGTGTTTGTGAATAGGGTGACTGATGAGTGCATATTTTTTTCCTTATTTATGCTTTAATTTTAAATATTTAATTGAGTTTTTGTGCTTAAAAGACTGATTTAATTAAGATTTGTAATAATTGAGCTTATTGAGTACATGAGATAAAAATGGCTTAAAAAGGGTTTTTAGTTGCATAAATTATTTCTAGATATTCTAATGTTTGTTGATGGAGTTGAACCTAAATTTAGTTCTTTAAATGTGTGAAATTAAATTGTTCTAACTTACAAAAATAGGCCAAAATCAATAAATTCTAGAAAGAAATATACATGGAGCTAAATGCACCCCTAACTTTTATTTATACACTCCCCTTCTCAAATAGCCCATACAAACTTTGTTCTACACCCCCTAATACATCTATTTTCACCCCTCTTATCACTCACAAATTCTGGCCAACCAGATGCTGCCAAGTGTAATGATCCAGTACTTTTCAATTTGTCCAACCAAGAAGAAACAAGTGTCATGATCCTCCATTCACTAAATTGTTCAACCACATCACGCCACTTCATCATTTCTTCCCTTCTCCAAACTGGACCCCCAACCAACAACATCAAAATGTGGAGCCAACACCACGTTGTTCAATAATCGTTTAACCAAGGCAAACTCAAATCCATGATCATGCACCACCACAGCCCACAATCGTAGCTTGTGCGTTCACGAACCAGAATCTTAATAGCGAGAACAAAGTTCATCGGACTGCCATAACATGAAACCCTCGCGACGTATCTAGGCTCCAAATGCACCTGCAGAAATCGCAAGCAATAAATAAAAATCCTAAATCGTGAGAGAACTACTATAGACGAGCAGCACGCGAACCTCAACGAAAAGCATCATTCCGACAATAACCCTAAGTAAAAAACCCCAATTAGAGAGAGAGGGAGGGAGGGGGAGAGATAGAGAGAAAGAAAGAGAATGCCACGTGGCAACTTCTCATTGCACAGTCAACGGGTCAAAGTTGGTCAAATATTCAAACTTTGGTCAAAATAGCAAAACATGTCAAACACGCTAGGGCTGAATTGGAATTTTGGCAAGATTTAGTTGTTGATAATTATTTAGATATTTTTAGATAATTAATCAAATAATATCAACTGAGAATATCTTTCAGATATTTTTAAAATTGATAAAATTTGTTAATTATTTGAAAGATATTGTAGATAAAAGATTCCAACAACAGAAAAGATAAAGTCCAAGTTCATTCAAGCCCTATAAAAAGAGACTTAGAGGAAGCATATGGATGCATTAGCAACTCTGGTTTTGAAAGCTACCATCCACCACATTTCTCATTTTATTCTTTCCACCTTTTTAATTTTTGTCTCATTCATCATTCATCATGTATTTCATCAAATCCGTGGACGGCTAAGCTTTTAAGCTTGGTTCCACTATAATTTCATTATGGATTCTGAGGTTAAATTAAAATAATTTCCTTTTTCTTTTGATTATTGTTTTTGTTTTCATTTATTTATGTCTTTTGCTTCTTAATCAAATAGAAAATAATAATTTTAAATATAAATACATGTTAACATATGAGCTTAAGGGTTTTTAAATTCAATTCAAACTTTACTTTGATTTTATTTAGAACCTTTCATGTGATTAAATAAGTTTGTACTAATAATTGAGACTTTACTTTGATTAAATGTAATCACTTTAACTAAACTTAGTCAAGACTTTACTTTGATTAATTAAGCTTTTTATTTGGTGAGGAAACAAAGGAACATACATGGTTAGGCATAGTAAATTTAATTGAGATTGTACTTTGGTTGAATTTACTATGGATAATCTAAAAGTTCTCACTTTTAATTGAGATTGTACTTTGGTCAAAAGTGAGAACACCAACAAATTAATTGACTTTATATTGATTGATTTGTAAATCTACAACAATAATTAATTTACAATAATCTTTAGATAATCGAAGATGAATCTATTTTGAAAACAGTTGAATTAGCCTATTTTACTATAATTATTTTAAGGTCTTTTATTAATTTTTTGTTTCATTTATTCTCATATTCTTATTAATATATTTGCATATGCATTCATATAGTTTTAATTGCATTAGGTTAGATTTTTATAAGGATCAAATATTGAAAATCAATTTCGTATTCATTGAGATACGACTCAAGGTTAGCTTAATCATCTAGTTTTCTCACTACTAACTTGGCAATATTGAAGTTGTTATAATCAAGTAGTGTTAATTTGATCATGTTAACGACAACGTTATTAGTGACCAAGAGTGTTCACTTCTTGTCAATATGCCAAAAGTTGTGTGTGATCAAGTAAGTTGAGTGGTAAAGGATGTTTTAGATTGAGACCCAAGGTTACCTTTAGATTTTGGTAAAAGCCTAGAAGAGTTAGTGGACAACATATGGAATATGAGTTTAGTGTATCATTTATAAAAAGTTAGGCAAAAGTAAAGGATGATTCAAGCTATAGTTTTGATGTTGAGAGTGTGCTTAGGCCAATCTATACTGTTGAACACTATATCACATACCATAGAGGCAAGGTTTTCAAATAGTTAAGGTGTTGGGAACGGTAAGTCGGGCAAGTCTAGGTGGTTTTTATGTGAGAAATGAGGATAGTATGTCCTTATCTTCTACTTGATGAGTGAATTTTCAAGGACAAAATTTTTTCTTGTTGAGGAGAATGTAAAGACCTAGAAAAGAGTATTTTAGAATTGACAATGGTTTAAAAAGAGTTTATATAAAAATAAAGTTTATAAATGAGTTTCATTATTTTAAAACACATTATCTCTCTAGAAACTATTTTTCTAGAGTTCTCAGACTTCCATTTGGACTAATCAGTTTCTCCATTTGAGTAGTTAGGTTTTTGCCTTTTCCTTGGCCTAATTCATTTTTCGTCTTGCATGTGGTTTCTTTCCGCTTGCATGTGTCTTTTGAGTATCTGTTGATCAATGATCTTTATGGTAAGTCCTTACTATTTTTGTCATGCTTCTATGTGTAGATAGAGCATCACATGGGTTCAAAATTGTTTTGTTGTCTTAAAGATTCTTGGGCAGTTTTTTCAGGTGAAGGAAGCTAATTGTAATCTGTTTTGTTTGATTGTTCTCAATTAGATGTATGCATGTTGCTATTAGAACAAATTTGGGGATAAAATTTGTTTTTTCTGCTATATATGTTTTGGTATGTATTGCTAATATGGACTTGTATAAATTGGATGATAACGATGTGTTAGAATGGTTGTGATTGGTTTAATTTGCTTTTGTGTGTGAATGAGGAATTGCAATCTGAGCAATTGAGCGAGTTGGTACAAGTCCCATTGTATATAAAATTATTTTGAATCAAAGCACTAAGGTGAAAGTACCAAAAGATCAATTGAACATGTCAAATTCCCTAAATCACAACATTAAGTTCCTTGTTTTTGATACAATGTTGGGCGACAATAGATTGACGTTGAGCGTCAATTCCTTTAATTAGGCTGGAAGCATTTTAGCCCTAGGACGTTGAGTGGTAGGGTCAAAAACATTAGCAATGGCTCTACAAAGAATTAGAAGCCACCAAAAATGCATGTCTCCAATGATTCCGACATTAAATGCATGTATCCATATAATTGAGTTTACAAAATCTTTAATTATATGTTTGATTTCACTTTGACTATTTGAGTTGTATGGCTTTATTATGAAAATTTGTATGCTTAATATATGATGTTTGCCTTCCTGTGTTGTTTGCCTTGTTTGTGTTTGTCTCTTTCATTTGCAATGATCACCTAGTGAGCATATAAAAATGCAGGTTTAAAGACACCTCTGAAGGATGAGGAGTCATCGATTAGAGTTGTGGAAAGTCTTAAGGAGCATATATAGTGGTTAGATTTTGTAGAGGGCCTTGTTGGTTTAGTATGGTTGTATAAATATCATATTTTTATAGTCTTATCTTTTGTAGGACTGTATTAATATACTTTGCACTCGAGATTATTTGTTCTAAATACTATTATAAAATGTATTGTTTTATTGATTTTATGCTACTAAAACAGGTTGTTACATCAATGAATTAAGATATCATTCATGAAATAAGGAAGTAGGATGACAAAACATATATGAATTATAGTTTATAAGTGATTTAAAATAACCAAATTATAAAAATAAAATGGTAATTAATATGAGTGTGTGGAGACAAATTCATTTCACTATTTACCACATTATTTAAAAAAAGTATATGAGGTTTTATGACTTTTTTTTTCTACAAATAATTTGTATAAATTTAACATTCATCATTGTTTTTTCATGTTAGTATTGGTTTTTTTATCAACGTTAAATTTCTTTAAGTAATACGTAGTATAGTAAACATTTATTTAAGTCTGTATTTTGATCTTGAGCGTTTGATGCGGACTTATGAAATTTTAATAGTCATATTACAATATGAAATATTATAAGTATTATAAGTCATATATAATTAGATTATAAAATAGTATGAGTGTTGAAAATTTGTAGGAATTGTGAAAATATAAGAAATATAAAATATATGATAAATACAAGAGATAAACCCTAAACCCTAAACCCAAGAGAAACTTCTTATTTTATTTTATTTTATTCATATATGTAATAAAATATAAAATCAAATGATTTTTACAAGATTTTTTTTCTGAAAATAAGTAATAAAATTATTGATCCCAAAATTTTTCCTTATCAAATGCGAATTTAGGTAGGATGCGGACTTAAACGAGTGCTGAGTTAAGCGAATGTTTATTGTATTTGTATATAAAATAAATTTTAATTTAATAATTTAGTCATTATAAATTCTGAAATGTATTGTTTTATTGATATATATGATTAAGGCAATGTTTTCTAATTAGTGGTACTTGTTTTGTTCTTTTATATACTGAATTCATAACCCCTTTTGTATTACTTATTTTTCAACTAAAATATTTAATATACGCGAGAAGTGGATTCACAAACATTTAGAATAACACACCAAAATAGTAAACAAAAGTACTTTTGAGAAAATTTTATATATACATTTATATATAAAAGGAGCAAATTTATTGTTATTACATAAATTACTTATTTAATTCATTAAAAATAAATAGTATTGTGTATTAAATTTGATAAATATCAGTGAAAACATATGCACCTATTCACATGTATTCACTATTTTATATTAATACAAATAAAAAAATTTTATAAATTAACTCTTAAAATGGAAAAACATATATAAGTAAAATTTACTTCAAGGAAAATAACTATTACTCACCGTAAAATTGATAAAGTTAATTATTTTAATAAAAATATAAAAATTATTACAAACATAAAAAATAAAATTGCAAGAGAATGTTTACACAAAATTATAAATGTAATCTCGCATTAACTAATGGTAACTGGTCGAAGCAAGGACGGGTTTCGATATCTCATAGTCATCTCTAACGAAAACTTATTTCAATCTCTATACTCAAACCTAACATGTATCAAATTTTGTGTCATCCCTATTTTAACCGAGTAACGAGTATACATATGTATCCTTGCCCATACATGTTTTATTGCTATTTCAATATCAATTCATTAATTTTTTTTCTTTCAAAGGAAATACAATATTATCAAATAATCAATATTAAAAGAACATATTCTTGTTTCTTCAATTTCAACTATTTAGAAAGAAATTATAATTGTATATATTTCAAGTTAGAATACTAAATAAAGAACTAAAATATTAATTAAATTTGTGAACGATAATGAAACAAAGTTGATAAAATTTAAAAATTCTTTTAAAATATTACAAAAATAAAACTGATATTTTAATTGTCTCTTTACTCTCATTCTTTAAATTCTAAGGAAATCATATTTTTTTTTAAACACCGATAAAAATTATATACACCACTTGAATTAAATCACACAAAGAGCAAAGATTAACTAATAATAATTTAAATTTAGGACATATTCTTCATCTTTTGAACTTCAATATGTGTTGAAAGATGACAAACAAGATTCATGACAATGACATTAAATTATTATATCATAGTAAATGAAATTATTTTATACAATTGTAGTGATAGAGTTACAATTATTATATATATATATATATATATATATATATATATATATATATATATATTAGCTAGATTACCTCGTAGATTAGAGATGGCAAATAAATTTCTCCCCGTGGGTATTGCCCGAACCTGTCCCCGTTTTGACGGAGAATCCCCGCATTAACTGGGTATGGATATGGGTACGGGGAATCCCCGACTTTTTCAATTGGGTATGGGGATCGGTATGGGGATGTACATATCCCTGCCATAATACTTGTCCCCGCCATATCTCCATCTCCATTTAAATTATTAAAATATTCACAATTAATTAAATAACTCATATATATATATATATATATATATATATATATATATATATATACTTTCAATTTTTTAATTCTTCTAATTATTTGGTTTGTCATGAAATGCATTCGCATCTCCAATATATTTTTCATCTTATCAGAATCTTTATGTAATTATGTTAAAATGATGTATGTCAATTAAAAAATTTTATGTCTCACATTTGAATATTGCTGTACTACACCTAGGCGGCCTAACCTGACCACAACCATGAGATCCGCTTACACAGCCTCTTAAGGACACAAACTATGATAATATATGTCGAACAACCAATAGTAAGTGGCCTAAGCCGCCTACTTGAACAAATGGAACGAGAACTTGCTAACCCTAAAACACTACCAACCAAGATCCTAGGGCCCTCAATAACCAAAACTGTGGGACCTGGGTTTGGCCCAAGCCCAGCTACAACATAGTCAAAAGCCCAGCCCATGATGTGGCTAGACATAATTAATAATCTATAAATATGCATGGACCCCACGAATTAAAGGTACACATTCATTAATTCCCTAATCACGAGATTTGACTTTCTGAGAATCCTTAGTTGACTTGAGTGTCGGAGTCTCTTCCGCAGGTAACCCCTCCCGGGTCCAAATGGGTCCAAACCGAGACACCAGCAAATAGTGCATACATACTGGAAGAAAGCTTGCTAGGGAGATTGCGGATTGAGGTAAGGTGATACTCGTGTCTGACATCTCTTATTTGTTCTCCGCAGGAACAATTTCTATTATTTTTTAATATTTTTATTTATTATATATTTTCCTTTCACATATGTGTTTAATAACATAAACCTTTCATTTACTAGGTAATATAAAAATATTATATACTTATTATTATTATTCATTTTTTTGTTTCATTTGAAGAACTCTTTTTTTTGCTAAAACAATTTTCGTTATTTCTCAACCATTGAGTATATATGTTGATATTTGAAAAGTTTTCTTAGATTTCTAAGGTATTTTTCATCTTATCATACTCTTAATTATACATTTATTTTTCTTTGTACGATTTATTTTTCATATATGTACATTTGTTTCTGAGACACATTTGTTAATTTTTTAATATTTTTATTTATTGTTTATTTTCATTATGTAGAATACTATTTGGATATATTTTATCTAATTATTTTTTATTTTCTAACTCATTATCAATCATACTGTAATTTTTTCACTATAATTATATAAACAACTTTTATTTACTACAATATAAAAATTTAATGTAATTGCCATGAATATTTTTTTATCGCCATCCAACATATATTGTAGTTTAAAAGATATAAAATCTATGGCAAAATTTATTATTATGTTTATTATTTGTTCTTTACGTCATTTTGATCAAGTGGTGTATTATAACTATTATTAGTGTATAAAAAAGAGATTCATTAGAATTTAAAAAATTGAAATAAATAAAAAATTAAAATATATTTTAATTTGAATATTTTTTTCCTTTTATATATTCTTTAAAATATTTTTAAATTTTATCAACTAGGTTTAATTAATGTTTGCAAATTTAATAAATGTTTGGTTCTCATGAAATTTTATTTAGTATTCAAATCTAAAATGTAAACAATTATAATATATTTCAAAGTATTTGATATCGAAGAAACAATCATCCTAATATTGAATATTTGATAATATTATATTTCCTTAATCATAATTTTTTATTATTTTATAAAAATTAATTAAAATTAATATTGAAGTAGTAAGAAAATTGGTACGGGTATGGGTACGAGATTATACCCATTACCCGACAGGGATGGGGATGGGAGAAAAGTTCGATACCCGTTGGATCTGGGTATGGGGATGAGGATGAATTTTTTCTATGGGGATAGGTATGGGATAGCGAAACCCATCCCCGCCCTGCCCCGTTGCCATCCCTATGAGTATTTTAGTAGTTTAAACCAGGATGGGATAAGGGAGGGAATGGGTATTAGGGCAGAAATGGGTAATAGAGCGGGTGTGGGGACGACGATGGAGTGGATGTGCACATACTCATCCTCATTCCCATACCCAATTGAAAAAATTGAGCATTACCTATATCTAGAGATGGCAAATAAACCCATCCTCGTGGGTATTGCCCGAACTCGTCCCCGTTTTGACAAGGAATCCCCGCATTAACTGGGTATGGGTATGGGGAATCCCCGATTTTTTCAATTGGGTATGGGGATGGGGATGGGGATGGGGATGTACATATCCCCGCCATATCTTCATCCTCGTTTAAATTATTAAAATATTCACAATTAATTAAGTAACCCTATATATATATATTCTATTTGTTATTTCTTTTAATTATTTGGTTTATTATGAAACTCATTCGCATATCCAATATATTTTTTATCTTATCATAATCTTTATGTAATTATGTTAGAATGATGTATGTCAATTAAAAAAAAATTATTTCTAACACTTGAATATTTCTATTATTTTTTAATGTTTTTATTTATTGTATATTTTCCTTTCACATGAGAATGTTTAATACTCTCAATTTAAGTGTTTAATAACATAAACCTTTCATTTACTAGGTAATATAAAAAAATTACTTATTATTATTAATTTTTCTTTCATTTGAAGAACGTTTTTGTTTCGCTAAAACAATTTTTTTTATTTCTCAACCATTGAGTTTATATGTTGATATTTGAAAAGTTTTCTTAGATCTCTAAGATTTTCATCTTATCATACCCTTAATTATACATTTATTTTCCTTTATCGATTCCTTTCAATAGTGTCCAAATTGTTTATAAGACACACATTTGTTAATTTTTTAAAATTTTTTTTTTGTTTATTTTCATCATGTAGAATACTATTCTGATATATTTTATCTAATTACTTTTTATTTTCTAATTCATTACAATCATACTTTAATTTTTTCACTTTAATTGTATACATAATTTTTATTTACTACAATATAAAAATTTAATGTAATTGCCATGAATATTTTTTTATCACCATCCAACATATATTGGAGTTCAAAAGATACAAGATCTATGTTAAAATTTTATTATTATGTTTATTATTTGTTCTTTGCGTCATTTTGATCAAGTGATGTATTATAACTTTTATTAGTGTATAAAAAAGATATTCATTATAATTTAAAAAATTGAAGTAAACAAACATTTAAAATATATTTTAATTTGAATATTTTTTTCCTTTTATATTTTTTTAAAATAATTTTAAAAAGATATTTGAATATATTTATTAAATGTTTGCAAATTTAATAAATATTTTGGTTCTCATGAAATTTTATTTGGTATTATAATCTAGAATGTAAACAATTATAATTTATTTCAAAGTATTTGATATCGAAGAAATAACCATCCTCCTGATATTGAATATTGGAAAATATTATGTTTCCTTTACTGTAATTTTTTATTATTTTATAAAAGTTAATTAAAATTAATATTAAAGTAGTAAGAAAACGGGTAGGGGTATGGGTACGAGATTATACCCGTTACCCGGTGGGGATGAGGATGGAGATGAGACAAAAGTTTGATACCCGTTGGATTTGGGGATGGAGATGGGGATGAATTTTTTTTACAGGGATGGGTATGGGATAGTGAAACCCGTCCCCGTCCCTCCCCGTTGCCATCCCTATATCCAATCAATGTGGGAATTTTCCATCAAAATGGGAATGAGTTCGGACAATACCCATAAGGATATGTTTATTTGTCATTCTAGTGTTAATGGTATATATGATCTATTATTAAACTTAACTATATTACCTCATTCATCCCAAAATTATACCGTCTTTTCGTTTTGGCATTTTTATAATTGTCATTTAATATATTAATTAATAGTTATTTAATATATTAATTAATTTTCATTTAATATATTAATTAATATTGTAATTTTTTTAAGGATTTTTCATTTAGTATATATATTAATTGTTTTCCGTATCTCCTAATCCTACTTCATTCTCTATACAATGGTGGTGAAGGTTTATGGAGATTATGCTAACCCTAAGAGGGTGATAGTGTGTCTGATTGAGAAGGAAGTTGAGTTTGAAATAGTCCATGTTGATGGCCTTAAGGGGGAGAATAAACTGCCAGAGTACCTTAAGTTGCAGGTTCTTTTCTCTTTCTTAAATCAATTTTAGGCTTTCATTTCATCCCTATACAATAACATACATGTTAGATATGATATAGTTGAACTATATGATAATTTAAGCACTTAGTGAATTATAGGGATGACAAATAAACTCTCTCCTATGAGTATTGCTTGAATTTGTCCCTATTTTGATGAAAAATTCCCGCATTAACTAGTTATGGGTATGGGGAATATCTCCCATGAATATTGCTTGAATTTGTCCCTATTTTGATGAAAAATTTCAGCATTAACTAGCTATGGGTATGGGGAATATCTGGCATTTTCAATTGGGTATGGAGATGGGGTTGGGGATGAGGATGTACATATCCACCTCATCTTCGTCTCCATGCTCGTCATAGTACTCATCCCCATCTTATCTCCATCTCATTTTAAATTATTAAAATGCCTATAGTCTAGTAAGTATCACATTATATATATATATATATATATATATATATATATATATATATATATATATATATACACACACACACACTCTCTCTCTCTCACACACACAACAAATTCTCTATTTTTTACATTACACATTTACTATTTTTATTTCTTCTAATTGTTTGGCTTGTTATGAAACTCATTTGCATCTCTATGATAGTTTTCCACTTATCACAACTTTTGTGCAATTATGTTCAAATGATGTATGTCATGAAACTCATTGGCATCTCCATGATATTTTTCGTCTTATCACAAATTTTGTGCAATTATGTTCAAATGATGTGTGTCAATCAAATATTTTTTATTTCTCACATTTGAATATTTCTACTCTTTTTTAATATTTTTATTCATTGTATTTTTTTTTCACATGAAATGTTTAGCACTTTCAATTTAAGTGTTCAATAGCATAAACCTTTCACTTATTTATTGTATTTCACACATTTGAATATTTCTACTATTTTTTAATATTTTTATTTATTGTATTTAATTTTTTCACATGAAAATGTTTAGCATTGTCAATTTAAGTGTTCAATAGCATAAACTTTTCACTTACTAGATAATATAAAAAGCTTATTTTCTTTATTCTATTATTATTAATTTTTGTTTCATTTGAAGAACTTTTTTATTTCGCTAAAATAATTTTTATTATCTTTTAACTATTCGACTATTTTGATATTTGAAAAGTTTTCTTAGATCTGTAAGTTTTTCTTCATCTTATCATACACTTAATTGTACATTTGTTTTTCTTTATGATTTCTTTCAATGGTCTATCAAATTGTTTTCATTTGATTATTTTATTATTATTTGTTGTTTATTTTTACTGTTTTTATATTTTTTTATATGATTTTTTTTAATTTTATAACTCAATTTCATACATGTAATTTTATCACTATAATTTTATAATTAATTTAATTTATGATAATATAATAATTTAATGTAATTGTCATGAATCGTTTCATTGTTACATATATTTAATTTGAAAAGATGGAAGATCTATGTTGAATTTCAATTATTATTAGTTTAATCTTTGTTCTTTGATTTGGATAAAGTGGTGTATTATAATTTTTATTAGTATATAAAAAAGTATATTTCATTAAAATTTTAAAAAATTGAGAAACATACATTTAAAATATTTTTTAATTTACATTTTTTTCCTTTTACATATATTTTTTAAATACTTTTAAATTTCATCAACCATAGGTAACATTAACGTTTTACAATTGAATAAATGTTTAGGATTTCCTAAAATTGTATTTGGTATTTTAATTTGAAATGTATATAATTATAAGTTTTTTCTAAATATTTTATATTGAAAAAACAAGAATACCCTCCTTTTAATATTGAACATTTGATAATATTATGCTTCCTTTACCGTAATTTTTTATTATTTTATAAAAATTAATTAATTGATATTGAAATCGTAAAAAAAGAGGTACAGATAGGAGTATGAGTGAATAACCATTACTAGGAGATAAGACACAAATTTTATACCTGTTACACTTGGATATGAAGATGTTGATAAATTTTTTCTTTGGAGATAAGTATGAGATAGCGTCCCCACTCCATCCTATTTCCATCCCTAGTGAATACCATATTATGTGTGATTTTAGGACCAATTTAGTATGAGAAAATGTTTTTAGCATTTATTTTTAACTTTTTTAACTTTTATTATTTTTTTATTTTTATTATTTTTCAATTTACTTTTTATTTTTAAATATTTGTACAGGAATTCATGACTTCTTTTACGAAGATATATATTTTTACTTTTGTTTCCTTTAAATATTTTTTGTGTCGTTTTTACATGTCTATTTTTGAAATGAAATATATATTTTTCCATATAGAGTAATCTAAATCATTATTTGCCCTTTATAAAAGTAAACTTTTTGAAGGTTCGAAAGTGATTTAAAAGGCATATGGATAACAAAAGCGGAATATTTTTAGAGAAACTAGAATTAAATTTTCAATATTTTAGAGGAACTAACATTTTATATTATACTTTTGTTTTATCTATTAACTTTACAATAGGTAAAACGGAAAATAATTTTCATCGACTAAATACGATACGATGATGCAAGAGACACAAAAAAAGAAACACTTTTTTTTATATTTCATAAAAATCAAAATTTGAATATTTTTGTAAAACCAAAATCGTATTTTATTACTTATTTAATATAAAAGACAAAGGGAAAATAGAGAAATTATTTTCAAAAATTATTTTTATTTTATTAACCTTGAAAAACTAAATTAAAAACCATTGGAAAAACTTTAACAACCAGTTACTTATTAACTATTGTATTGATATCATCAACATTCTTCAAGATGACAATGCATATATCTTCAATGCGAAATGGCTTAATAGTATGACCATCCGAATGTGTGTTAAAAACACATTTTTGATCCCATCAATATTTTTTAAGTTTTTAATTTATTAAAATACTTAGAATTCTAATCGTATAAATTAAAATAATTATTACTTTTTTATGTTAAATTATTTAAAAATATTAATAATTTAAATTATATTATTATTATAAGTAAATTATTCAGATGATATAATATGTATAATAATCTTTTAAATTCAACCTAATCCATTAAATAATCTTTTAAATTCAACCGAATCCATTATGTTTTACCATCACTAATTAGAATCTTATTGAGGAATTAAATAAGAAATATGAGCAAAAGTAACAATCATTACTTTTCATAGATATTTAATTGAATAAATAAGAAGAAAGAAGCCAAAATGATGTCTTTACATATTCACGTACATTTTTCAGAATATCTTTCATGAAAAAATTGATTTGTGAATGAAAAAATAGTTCTGGGGTGTGTCTAAGATAGTCCTACATATATTCATTAAAAATTTAGTTGTCAAATATTAATTAAGCCTAAAACAAAATTGTGTTTTAGTATTTTGTCAAATATAATATACTTGTTGTTTATAATTTACAGCCCTTTGGATTGCTTCCTGTTGTTAAAGATGGTGACTACATCCTTTATGGTTAGCTCCTTAACTTATTTCCACATATTGTTTAGATAGTTTGAAGTTTAAAATAAATGTAATCTATTTATTTTTAATTGTGCTTTTAATGCTAATAAAATTAGTGTAGTTTGATATGATTCATACATAAAATAGTTCTTTGTTTCATCGATTAAATATTTAAATTTATCAATTTTAGCTCTTATGTTAAATGAACTACGTTTAATTATATATTTTGTAAAATATTTTTCTATAATTATACTTCTAAAATCTAAGATCAAAACGTTTTCCGACACAAGTTTGTTTTGAGGTACATAAAATGAAATTTTCAGATACCAGTTTTTCTTAAGTATATTTTGACACCTCTATTAAATAAGTACTCACTTAACCACTTTATTTTAGTAATATCATGTATTAACAATTCAATTTAAAAAAATACAAAAACATTATATAATTAGATATCAAATAATTGTTTGTTTATTATAATTTTTCAAGATCTCAATGCTCTTACATGTATTATTTCACTAATGACATAATATATAAACTAATATCATCTAATAATATAGATAAAAATAAAATTTAAATTTTTTGAAATATAAAATGAAAGTTCTTTTTTTTACGATTAAACATGTTTTTGGTCCCTTCACTTTCAGTGAACATTGGAATTAGTCATTCTTTGAAACTTTAGCTCAATTTAGTCCATATCAACCTTAGAAATGCATGAATTTTGTTAAGTTTATTTAGCGTTTCAAACGTGTTTCATGATAGCATTTGAGTTGTTTACATAGTTTGACACATTTTCGTTTCAATGTTAATTGAGAAGTGAGTTTGAAACGTCAAATAAACTTAGCAAAATTCAGTTAAAATAACTAAATCAACACATTTCTAAAGTTGAAGGACTAAATTGGGGTTAAGTTTTGAATAGTGACTAGTTTCACTTTTTACTAAAAGTTAAGGGATCAAAAATACATTTAACCTTTTTATATATAAACTAAACTTAAAGCCTAGTAAAAATTTTAGGGATCAAAACATAACAAATTTTGTTGACTTCATGAGTAATTGTGATGGATTTCTCAATGTGTAGAATCAAGGGCAATACTTAGATACTATTCAGAAAAGTACAAAAACCAAGGGAGTGCTTTATTGGGAAACACAATAGAAGAGAGGGGTGTTGTGGAGCAATGGCTTGAAGTTGAAGCTCATAACTATGACCCTCCAATCTACAACTTGGTGATGAATATTTTGGCTTTGCCATTAGTAAAGGGTGAAGCAGAAGATCCAAAGGTTACTAAAGAAAATGAAGAAAAGCTAGGGAAGGTGCTTGACATTTATGAGGAGAGACTATCCCACACAAAGTACCTTGCAGGGGATTTCTTCAGCCTTGCTGACCTTAGTCATCTTCCATTTACCCATTTATTGATGAATCATATGAAGAAAGGGTATATGATTAGAGAAAGGAAGCATGTGAGTGCTTGGTGGGATGCTATTAGTAATAGACCATCCTGGAAGAAGGTTCTTCAACTATACAAATGACCTTTTTAGGGTTTTCAACTTTTCTTTGACCTTGAGAATAAAATGTTGCATGTTCTTCATATTAGTACTTCACTAGATGATGAGGGTATAGGTATCAAGGTATGTAACAAACTTGAGTAAGAGGCTGGCAGGTCAAAAATAAAATGTTGTTATTTTAATAGTTCTCCAAAAGTAATTAGATTCATTAACGTAGTGTTAAACCAATAGGACAAATTTGAAATTTATAATTTAGATCATATTATGTTTCAACCTGGAAAAAATACAACACTTGAATCATAACACAATATTTTTAAGTATATAAATATAATTACAGTTATGTGAGCAATATATTTGTAACATTTAACAACGTAAAAATTGCAACAAAACTAGTACTACCTTATTACCTTGTAAACATTAAGCTACTTTCTATACTGAGGTGAAAACATGTTTATTAAAGTAATAATTATTAGCTTTTCCAAGTAACTAAAGTCAATGGTAATATTCTTATTCACTTAAAGTAATAGAATATTGGACTATATCTATGTTTATTCTTTTACAATTGATATTAAAAGTAAAAGGAAAACTATCTTTTGCTAATGGAGACATGTATGATCTCTGTAGAGCCATTGTCAATGAGTATCATCCTATCACTCACAAGATTAATCCTTTTTGAATATGAGGCCATTATCATGTCTTCAGACTACAACCTCTTACGACTCTCACCACATAACACATTCTACTCTACATGACTGTGAACAGTAAAACAAAACAAAACACACAACAAACTAGCGCCTAACAGTACCTTTTGGCACTCAATGCCAAAGCATTCAAAAAAGTTTACGCTCAACAGTACCTTCTAGCGCTCAACACCAAAGCATTCGCAAAAATTTGCGCTCAACGACACATTCTAACCTTAGTATCCTATAGCTAAAATGCTTCCAGACCTGATTAAAGGAACTAGGGCTCATTGCCATTCTGCTGCCGCTCAACGTTGTATCAGAAACTAGAAACTAAATGTTGTTATTTAGGCAATTTAAGTTGTTCAATTGATCAATTTGGTACTTTTACCTTAATGCTTTGGTTTAAAACATTTTTACATACAATGGAACTTGTACCAACTCACTTAATTGCTTAGATTCCAATTCTTTCATTGCCACACAAAAGCAAATTAAACCAATCACAACCATTCTAACACACCACAATCATCCAATTCTTACAAGTCCATATCAGCAATACATACCAAAATAGATTTAGCAGATAAAGCCAATTTTATCACCAAATTTGTTCTAGCAGCAACAAGCATACATCCAATTGACAAAAATCACACAAAACATAATATAATTAACTTCCTTCACTTGATAAAACTGCCCAACCATCTTTAAGATAGCAAAATGTTTTCAAAACCACAAGATGCTCTATCTACACATATAAGCATCACAAGAACGATTAGGACCTACCATAAAGATCACTGAAAGGATACATGCAAGTGGAAAGAGACCACACGCAAGGAGAAAATCGAATTGGACCAAGGAAAGGGCAGAAACTTAACTTACTCAAATAGAGAAACTGATCGAACTAAATTGAAGAACACGTCATGAGGATTACTCCTACCACTACAAAAATAATTGATATCATCGACAAAATTAGTCATGAATATCCTTGTTTGAATTATCGATAGAAATATCCGTTAGTAAAGTCATAGATAAAATTGTTGACTAAAGATTCATCAGTAATATCCATTAGTAATATTCGTCGATAAACGCTTACTTAACTACTGGCAAAAAAAATACATCGCTAAATTACTTGATGAAATTCCATCAAAATTTAAGATTCCCTCATCCCAATCCTAGTTCCCCAAAAATGCGTATCGCGAAAAGAGCCCTTGCCCTTGCCCTACCGTTTTGGTGTTTTGTCACTGCCTTGCCATTATCACTAGCCCATGATGCTGCTTGCTCACCATGACATTGATAGAGATAAGGGCTATTTTAGGGAGTTCTCTTACCAATGGGATTTTTCTTATTTCTTGTACCTATCCCACTTTGTTATTGAATTGATTCTTTGTGTTGATAGGAATTTTATGCTGATAGGATGTCCTTTCTTTGGGCGAGAACGATAGAAAACATCCTCTACAAGGAATTTGTAGCCTTTGCGAGGCATATGTGTGAGTTGATAGAGGCTTGCATCGATGGAGGCTGGTGCATTTGCTGCCACTCTAACCGTCAGAGGAATCAATTACGTTTAGTGCTGCACTGACATCAAGGTAAAAAAGTTTTCAAATGCTAAAAAGTTAATTTTAATTTTGATGGATTTTTTATAAAGCATTATGGTTCTTTTTTTTATCTTTATATATATATATATATATATATATATATATATATATATATATGTGGGATGAATCGTTGCAACCTTAGAGTTTGTAAATGTGCTGTTAGTTTTGTCCATTTGATGTGTTTGCTTGAAAAAAGAAAAGAAAAATTGTGGAAGAGCGTTATACCACTAACCAGCCTAGTTAACTCCTCTTCTACTTCTAAAACTAGAAAACCTAGTTTAACTAACTAATCTAGTCTAAGCATGGAAGAGTTAGCCTTCATGAAGTGAAGCATTACTTTCCTAAGCTCTTCAATGGTAATTTGAGTTGCTAGCACGTGCAAACAACTACTATTTTTTTATCGCCAACAGCCAAAACAATAATTGATGTTTTCGATTGAAAAGTCAACCATTTGGTAAACTATACCTTTGTTATTGGTCTTTTATGCATTAGCTTTCTATTCATTTGTAGTTCCCCTTTAATTTTTCATTCTCTAGCCTTTTGCAAGTGCATTTAGCTGTCCTTGAAGGTTTCCAACAACGGGTACCTCAACATTAGTTGATTTCAAAAAAGTCAACTATGAAGTCCACTTGAACATCAATTAGCTAAAGCCGTCTCGCCTAGTGCAGTTGTTGATGTTTCCAATGAAATAGTTTTCTCTTGCCTCCATTCAACCCTTCTTGATTCCCCTTTTGATTCGATTTAGTTGTATTAAAAAAAAGCCACACAAATTAGTCACTCTAATTCAATGAGAAACACCTAAACCAAGTTATTTTAATAGACTAGTTTTACTAAAAATCTAAAACAACTCTTAGAACTAAATTCTAATTAACCAAGACACAAATTGAATAAGTGATGGCATACCCCCTAACATGGCCAAGCACTTTCATGAAGAGATAAAGTCATCTTTGCAAGGTGAAGCAAAGCTCTTTTCTTTAAAGGCCATAATGGAGTATCTTTAGTAGATTAGGAATTTTTAGACCTTGTATTAAGGGTCATGTATTGTAGATTTTCCTTCGAAGGCCTTGTATTAAGGGCTAAGTAGTGTAAGGTTTTAAAACAATCTTGTGTAAGTAGGGAGCATCATATGTCCCTAGCTTAAGCAATCCTTTGATGTTTAATTTAGTTAACCTTAGCTTAAGGTGGAGGATGTCCCACACATGCCACATGGAAAAGCCTTTAAAGGAGAGTTCTCTTACATAGGTAGTGGCCATGTGTCATTGTCCTATTGGAAAGGCTTTTCATAAAGTAGCTTTATACATGACAACTCATGAGTGGTTCATTTTGTGAGTAGTGAGGATTGCCACATGTCAAGCTCTCCTTCACAATGATAGGACTTTTAAGGTTTTGGTGCATGTTAGCATTTTAGGGTTTGAACCATTTTGGAGACACCTTACTCTATAAATAGAGGTGTCTCCCCCATGTATTTCTCACTTTGAGAATGATAATGTTATGTTGCCAAAATTGTTTTTAAGTTATACTTCTTCTCTTAGTCACTTGCTAGAGCATCTCAAGAGGTCCTTCTAGCACCCCTTTCTCTAGAGTTGGCCTAACCTCTCTTAGGGCTCCATAAACCACCTTCATCCCACCATTAAATCACCAAAACCGAGAGCCATTTTCTCTCAACACCAAGCTTCCGCGAATCCACCATCCACTATAGTCATCATTTCAAGCTTTGGCCCAACCTAACTTGAGGAGGAGCCTATCAATAAGACTACTTCTAGTGCAATGTAATCAAACTATTATGATGTTTACAATGTAAGGAATCTATTTACTAGACTAACTCTCCTAATGAAACTAGGCTACCAAGACGAGTCACCAAACTAAAGTCCTAATTGTTATGAATACTAAACTAAACTACTAGAACTAATTTCTAATTATTCTGTCCTAAAAAGATATAATAAAAGCACCCTATTAACATGAACTCTATATTACCTCTAATAACCTCTAATTCTAAAGCTACCTATGTTATTTTATTATAATTAAACTAGTTACTAACACAATTGGCAGCAGATAAGTGCACTCCAATGGTTGCTTTTGCCTTCAACATTTCTCATGATATGTCTCTTAAGGTCTCCAACATCTAGAACTTGCATTTGAGCTTCAAAAGAAATATTATTCTCTATAGTTGTTTACTTTACAATTGAAATTTCCCCTTAATTCTCCTTCAATCAGCCATCTACAAGTGTATTCAATTATCTTAAAAGGTTTCCAATAGCTTGTGCATGGTTTTGAACCTTCAAAGTGAAAGTCAACCCTAAGGTCAATTGTGCAGATTTTTAGAAACTTTAAACTACACACAAATTTCTATGGAAAATGCATATAACTTTATGATAAAGTTGATATTCTGATTTATTATAATTTTTGAATTGAAAAAAATAGATTCCTCACCATTAAGCATAGAAACTAATATAGCCATTGTTGGTATGTCTAAAACAAGTTCTTGTACACATAAAAGTCCTATGTTTAGTATCTAAATTGCTTTCTGTTTTGCAGGTACATCTACTAGCTTCTTTTCAGTTCCTTTTACTTTGATTCAACCTTAACTCTTCTCTGGTGTTTTTGGTATGTAGCCTTATTTATAATTTTCTTTTGTTGTTTTAATATATATGATTATAGGAAATACCAATTACTTTTGTAAACTCAAGGTGACACTTAACACTTAAACCACTATATAGTATGAACACTATATTAAGCATTACACTTAAAACTTGTTGATTTTGTAAGTCTTCAACTTCAATAATGTATATAGTTGAAACTTTGAACATCATTTGTATATGTAAATTGCAATTGAGCTAAAACAATACTACAAAACAAGTGCACAAATTTGAATCAAGTAAACTAAAGGTGTGCTAGAATAAACAAATTGTTCATGCACCCTCTGTCTTTGCCTCACCCTCTAGAAATGCCTCTTACGGTAGTATTTAAGTTGTCTTCTACATGCATGAACTTAAATAGTAATAGGTTTACTACTTAGTCTCATGTTTGATAATTGTCATGTGTTGTGTGGCTTTAAAAATATCTATTTATTTAATTATTATTATTATTATTTCCTACAATATACTTATAAAATTTAAAGGCAAAATTATACAATGCTATCTAATTATATATAAAATATACACACACACACACACACACACACACACACATATATATATATATATATATATATATATATATATATATATATATTTACAATACTGTATGCATCTTATATTTACATTGTTTAGTACATCTTATATTTCCTACACTAGAAGAGGAAGAAGTGTTATTTATTTACAGTTTCCCCCTCATATACTGGTTTTCAAACATGTGGAGGGAAAATGTTATGGATAAGGTTCACTTGGACTGTTGGGGGTAAATAGAAGGTAACTCCTATTTGTCCTTCGATGACAATTGGCGCGTTTGGAGTAGAGAGAAAAGTAATAGTAGAGTTTCTCGTTCCCTAAAATGTTACATAATTATTCACTACATTGGTTTGCCATGCATTCCCCCAGAAAACAGCCACAAAGCAGCCATCTATGATATGATGATAAAATTTTGTTTTTCACACATAATCATAAAATAGAGAAGTGAGACAAATATCACATAAAAAATACAGCATATCATGATAAAATAAAATGAAATGAAAATTCTCCCAAATCCATAAAACTGGATTTTTATTATACTTTTATAAAGATATTGATTAATTTTGTAGTAACTAGTCAAGATAAATGAGCTCATGGCTAGCAAAGTAAGTCAAGAATATCTCATCTTGAGTAATACTAACTTGTCCACAATCTGTACAAGTATTACGTCAAATGTAAGGTTATTCTTCATATGTACTGTATCAGGTCTTATCACAGGAGTTGGATCAGAAATATATTTTCTTATTTGAGACACATGAAAGACATTATGAAGGTTGGAAAGGAACGAAGGTAAGCAAATTTGATAAGCAACAAGACCTATTTTTCTAAGAATTTGGTAAGGGCCAATAAACGGAGAGTGAGTTTATTTGATTTCATCACTCTACCAATTCCAATGGTTGGCGTTACTTTCAAGAATACATGATCACCTTCTTGAAATTCAAGAGGTCGTCTTTTCTTGTCAACATAACTTTTATGTCTACTTTAAGTTGCTCTCAATTTGTCCCTGATTATTTTGATTTTCTCTATTGTCTGTTGAATCATGTCAGGACCTAATACTAAATTCTCTCCGGTCTCAAACCAACACAAAGGTGTTCTACATTTTCTTCCATATAATGCCTCATAGGATGTCATACCTATGCTGGAATGGAAACTATTGTTATAGGTGAACTCAATCAAAGGCAAGCATCGATCCCAACTATCAAAATTTTCTAACACACAAGCTCTCAGCAAATCTTCCAAAGATTGAATGGTTCTTTTAGATTGTCCATCAGTTTGGGGATGATAAGCTGAGCTAAGGTGAAGCTTGGTACCTAAAGCTTGATGTAAACTTCCCCAAAATTTTGAAGTAAATCTAGGGTCCCTATCAAATATAATACTTATTGGAACTCCATGTAACCTGACAATTTCTCTTATGTATAATTCAGTCAATTTTTCCAATGAATAGCTAATGTTAATGGGTAAGAAATGAGCAGACTTTGTTAACCTATCCACGATAACCTATATGGAATCAAATTTTTGAATGGTTTGTGGGAGGCAAACTACAAAATCCATTGTTATACTATCCCATTTCCATTCAAGTATATCTAAGGATTGTAGCATTCCTACTTGCTTTTGGTGTTCTATTTTAGCTTTTTGACAAACTAGACATTTTGCTACATATTGTGCTACTTTCTTTTTCATTTTGGGCCACCAAAACATTTTCTTGAGATCTTGATACATTTTTGTTGTGCCCAGGTGTATGGTTAATTTACTTTTATGTGCTTCTTCTAAAATCATTTCCTTAATTTTCTAATTATTGGGTACACACATCTTGTCTTTAAATCTCAAAGTCCTGATTTTATCTATGCCAAAATTCTCCCCACCCCTTTGACCTATCAATTTCTTTTTCTTATTAATGAACTCATCACTTTCTTGTGCCTCATGGATTTGCTTTTATAAATTGTTAGTGATCTGAATGGAGTTTAATTGCATTTTATCATGGCTTCGGACAAATTCATGTCTCTAAATTTTTCTAACAAATTCATTTCGTAAATCATTAGTGAAGAGACATGTAAAGATTTTCTGCTTAAAGCATCTGCCACTACATTTGCCTTTCTTAAATTCATGTCTTTTGCTTTTACTCTAATTTGATGATATCATGACCTTAAATCTATCTTAGAAAATACAGAGGCTCCTCTCAATTGGTCCATCAAGTCATCTATTCTAGGAAGAGGGTATTTATTCTTTATGGTGAATTTATTTAATTGAAGGTAATCTACGCACAACCTAAAACTTTCATCTTTCTTTTTAACTAACAAAACTGGGGCTCCCCAAGGTGACACATAGGATGAATGAACTGTTTTTCAAGTAACTCTTCTAATTGTTTCTTCAATTCTGCTAATTCAGAGGGTGACATCCTATATGGTGCCATAGAGATTGGTCCAACTCCAGGCATCAGATCTATGAAAAATTCAATTTCTCTGTTAGGTGGTAAACCAAGGATATCATTGAGAAAGACTTCAGGAAAATTTTGAACAACAACTATATTTTTCAACTCAACTTCCTCTTTTATTTCCCTAGAAATCTCATCTTGAGTAATACTAACTCGTTTAAATCCCTGAGGTCATACCTCCAACTACAATAATAAAATATTTATTTATCATAAATTTTATTTCAATATTAAACCATATAATTATATAAAAATAAATAAATAGATAGGATCAATGAATAATTAAAATAAATATATATAAAAAGGACCAGTACGTAACTGGAGATAAATATAAATAATTAAATTGAATAAATAGGATCGGTGCACAACTGGAGATGAATATAAATAAATTAATAAATAGGAACGAGAACTAAATATAAATTAGAATGAGGTTAGGGACACCTCACTTAAGGTAAATATAAAGATAAAAATAATTATAAACAAATAAAAAAAATAATCAATGTAGAAATATAAAATGATAAATGTCTCCTCCCCTTACCTTAATTATTGTGAAAGATATATCCCAAAGCTTTGTGAACGTTTCAGCTTTCTTCTTTTATTTTCTTCAATGCCAATTTTATACTCACAAACTCCTCTACTCCCTTTTTTTCTTTGATCTTACTGTCATTTTCGTTTCACAATCACCACTCCTATTTATACTACACACATAATCATTACATTTAGTTCATTTGGTTTGAAACACTGTTCAATTTTGTTTTCTTCTTTCAAATTCTCATTACTGTGGTTTGTTATGGATTAAGCTCTCATTTTTTTTTTGACTTGTAATTTCACACATGCATTTATTAACATCTTATCTCATTCCATTACGTGGAGCAATGAGCAGATAATTGTGGTGAGGGGTTTCTTTTTCTCTTTTCCTCTCTTTTTTTTATTACCTAACAATATGTCGAGTTTACCTATACATGTATGTAATTTTATCCATTATATATATATACATACTTACGTAACTTAACTTATTTATTTACGTTTCTTCTTTTATGATAATAAAAATATTCTTTCTTATTAACATTATAAAATATTTAATATATTTCTTATAAAATCATCAATTATTTGTATATTTTGGATATTTATAATCTTTGCATTCATATGTTCATAATTTATTATAATAATAATATGTATATTATATATATATATATATTCATATATATTTGTAATAATAATAATAATATATATACTAAAATGCTTATAAATAAAGTAATACATTATTTATTGATTTATGAATGTTACAATTCTCTCCTACTAAAAGAAATTTCGTCTTCGAAATTATTTATTTATTTATTTTTTAAATAAATAATTGTAAAGGTAATAACAAGTACCCTTAGATTTTATTCCTTAAAGGCTCACTTTTGAATTGGTAGGTGATTTTAGAAGATTCTCAAAGTTTGGAAATATCACTGATTTCTTAGCACAATTCAAAAGGACTTGATTGGAAGATAACCAGTCCATACCTAGGATTACATCTAATTGAGATAAAGGTAGACATATTAAATTTACAAGGAATTTTCTATTCTCAATGAACAGTGGACAGTCTAAACAAACTCTATTGGTAATTACCGAGTAATTTATGGGAGTTGAAACAACCAAACTAGTTTTTAGAAAAGAGGTCGACATATTAAGATGTTGAACACAATAATTGGAAATGAATGAGTGAGTTGCACCTGAGTCATACATTACCTTTAAATTTTTTCCTTTAATAAAACACATACCTTGAATTAGATCATGGTTTTCAGCAGCTTCAACTACAGTCCTGGTGTACACTCTTCCTGTTGTGGTAGGTCTTGTCTTGGTTGCAGCTGGATTGAAATGTGGCTTCTGTTGTCCACACTCAGAGAATAGGTGACCATATTTCCCACACTTGAAACAGACTGGTCCTTTAAGATGACAAACTTTAGCAGGATGACCGTGTTCGCATTTAAAGCATCTGATATGATCATATACAAGTTTACTAGAATTTTCTGATGAAGATTGGTTAGATTAGGTCCTCCATTGTGGTCAATTGTAAGGTTTTCCCTAAATACGTTTATTTTTATTTGTCTAGGGTCCAAAATACTTTGGTTTGATATATTTTTTGTTCTCAAAATCTTCCAAAAATCTACACTTGTGAATAAGCATAGGAAAATCAGCAATTTCTAGTATTCCTACTACTTTTCTCAATTCATCCCTAAGTCCATTTTCAAATTTTATACATTTCAGCCTTTTCTCTGGGTAATAAAAGAAAGTAGAGTATTTTCCTAATTCTTCAAACTTGGAAGCATATTCCCCTATTGTCATACTTCCTTGCTTCAACTGCATAAACTCTATTTCTTTTACTCTCCTCACATCATTAGGGAAATATTTTTCTAAAAACTTTGTTCTAAATACATCCCAGGTAATAATTATTCTTCCTCCTTCAAGTAATCTCCTGGTACCATCCCACCAATATTTGACTTCTCCTATTTACATAAATACAACATAATTCACCTTTTGGTTGTTAGCACAGTTCATAACTCAAAATATTTTCTCCATCTCCTTAATCCATAATTCAGCCTTTTCTGGATCATATCCTCCAGAAAATTGTGGGGGTTTGTTTCTCCTAAATTTAGCTAAACCTTGTGATTCAGGGTTTCCTTCAGGTCTTTGATTCCTTATTAGAGCAACAACCATGTCTTTGATAGCTTACATTGCTTCAGTTAATTCATGGTTCCTCCTATTGTTTGCCATCTGGAATCGTATGAGTTAGTAAAAAAAATATAATGAGCACATTTCACTGATCTCGCATGAAACGTTTCTTTGATACCATCTAATGTGGCGATAAAAAAAAATTTCTATTTATTTAATTATTATTATTATTTCCTACAATATACTTATAAAATTTAAAGGAAAAAATTGTACGATGCTATCTAATTATATTTAAAATATTCATATATATATTTACAATATTGTATGCATCTTATATTTACATTATTTAGTACATCTTATATTTCCTACACTAGAAGAGGAAGAAGTGTTATTTATTTACAATTTCCCCCTCATATACTGGTTTTCAAACAGGTGAGGGAAAAGGTTATGGATAGGGTTCACTTAGACTGTTGGAGGTAAATAGAAGGTAACTCCAATTTTTCCTTCAATGACAATCGGCACGATTGGAGAAAAGAGAAAAGTAATAGTAGAGTTTCCCATTCCCTAAAATGTTACAAAATTATTCACTGCATTAGTTTGCCATGCATTCCCCGAGAAAACAGCCACAATATCGGCAAAGAAGAGATCAGGCATTCTCGGAGCAACCATCTATGATATGGTTATAAAATTTTGTTTTTCACACATAATCATAAAATAGAGAAGTGAGACAAATATCACATAAAAAAATACAGCATATCATGATAAAATAAAATGAAATGAAAATTCTCCCAAATCCATAAAACTAGATTTTTATTATACTTTTATAAAGATATTGATTAATTTTGTAGAGACTAGTAAGGATAAATGAACTCATGGCCAACAAAGTAACTCAATGTAGAAATATAATCAATGTAGAAATATAAGATAAAAATAATTATAAATAGATAAAAAAATAATCAATGTAGAAATATAAAATGATAGATGTCTCATCCCCTTACCTTAATTATTGTGAAAGATATATCCCAAAACTTTGTGAACGTTTCAGCATTCTTCTTTTATTTTCTTCATTGCCAATTTTATACTCACAAACTCCTCTACTCCCTCTTTTTTCTTTGATCTTACTGTCTCATTTTCATTTCATAATCACCACTCTATTTATACTACACACATAATCCATTACATTTAGTTCATTTGGTTTGAAACACTCTTCAATTTTGTTTTCTTCTTTCAAATTCTCGTTACTGTGGTTTGTTATGGATTAAGCTCTCATTTTTTGTTAACCAGTAATTTCACATGCATTTATTAGCATATCATCTCATTCCATTACGTGGAGCAACGAGCAGATAATTGTGGTAAGGGGTTTCTTTTTCTCTTTTCCTCTTTTTTTTTATTACACAACAATATGTCTAGTTTACCTATAAATGTATGTAAGTTTATTATATATATATATATATATATATATATATAATAAACTTACATAACTTAACTTATTTATTTACGTTTCTTCTTTTATTATAATAAAAATATTCTTTCTTATTAACATTCTAAAATATTTAATATATTTCTTATAAAATCATCAATTATTTGTATATTTTGGATATTTACAATCTTTGCATTCATATGTTCATAATTTATTATAATAATAATATTGTATATTATATATATATATATATATATATATATTATTATATATATATATTATTATATATATTTGTAATAATATATATATATATATATATATATTTGTAATAATATATATATATATATATATATACACTAAAATGCTTATAAATAGTAATACATTATTTATTGATTTATGGATGTTACATGTTGGACTTATGTAGTGTAACATAACATTTTTTTCCCTTTGGCTTATCACAAAACATGACCAAAGTTCTCATCCACCATGGTAGGATGTATGGTCGTTGTTATAGTGATAGAAAAGGTTTGAAGGAAACTTTTGTCATAAGAGTTGAAGAGTTTGTTCAGACGACTCGACAATATGAATATTATGCTTTTGATGGAGGGATTAGATGCACATGCATAAAGTGCAAATACACTAAAATTTTGAAAGATGAAGTGGTTAAAGTTCATCTATACCGAAAATAATTCATGTTAAATTACAAGATTTGCACATTTCATGGTGAAGAAGTGCCTTATGTTGATTTGACTGCACGTAAAAAAATTCCTACGTTTTTCAAGCACTGTTATGCATAACTCTAAGATGGATTAACTTATGTATATGCAAAATATGGTGAATGATGCTCTTAACCAACATGCTTCATTTGAACAACCATACGATAGTCATTTAAAAGAGGCTCCAAATGAAGTCACTCAAAGGTTTTACAATTTTTTGGTATAGGCAAACCAACCTGTATTTGAAGGGGTAACAAAGTCAAAATTGTTACTATGCATTAGACTTTTGGCTTGCAAATCTAATTAACGTTCCTAACAAGGCATTAGACTTCATTCCAAAAATTCTTTTAGATCTAACACCACCAAATAATTATGTGGCAAACAATTATTATAAAGTCAAGAGATTAGTTTCAAAGTTAGGATTAAAGTCTAAAAAGATTGATTGTAGTGAGAATGGTTGTATGTTTTTAGGTGAAAATGATAGTGGAAAAAATTGTGCGTCCTTACTTGAATGCAAGTTTTGTGATCAACCTGAGTATCACACAATCCATCTAAGACGAAGGAAAAAAAATTATTTAAGTTCATGTTCTACTTGCCAATAATTCCAAGATTACAAACAATGTTTGCTTCAACGCAAATAACACAACACATGACATGGCATGATGAGAGCAAAACTCAAGGAATGTTATGTCATCCATCTGATGGTGAAGCCTGGAAGCACTTTAATCGAAAGCATCCATCATTCTCTAATAATCCTCGTAATGTTCGACTTGGTCTATGTTCAGATGGATTTAATTCATACATTCAAATGTCGTCATAACAGTATTCTTATTGCCCTATGATTGTTACTCCATACAATCGTCCACCCAATCTTTCACCTAAGATGTGTATGAAAAAGCCTTATATGTCTTTAACGTGTCTAATACTAGGTCCATCTAATCCCAAGGCATCCATAAATGTTTATTTAGAGCCTTTGATTGACGATTTCAATAAGTTGTGGAGTGGTATTTGGATATATGATATTTCAAAGTCTTTATACCTCCCAACATATATAAGGGAATTTGATGATGAACCATTTTTTGGAAACTTAGATTTCTCCACATACCAGAACAAAAGCAAGGAAAGAAAAGTATCACAATACATAAATGTTATAGTGCCAAAAACAACATTCACTAAATACGGCTTCCCTTTCTTCAAAATGTGAATGGTGAACCATAGAGCTTATAATTAACATGACTCAAGTATGCCATATATAGCTTGTTAAGATCATTGATATCCTTAATCTTTAAACTTTGTATGACAACTCATCCACTATGTTCTCATTAAAATATACGCAAGCTTAATTGAGACGATAAAAAAGCTTTAGAAGAAATATGTATTGTGATAAAAACTAGTAAAATATTTTCTCTAGAGATAGGATTGCAAATGAATTGCCATCTTAACCAAGATGAAAATAAATTTAGCATGTTTATATGGCTTAATATAAATGTTCTATAGTTATGACCTTTTAAAGAGTCCCTAGGTAACAACATTCTAAAGAGAATAATAATGTTCTAACATCGTTTTGGCCGACTCTAGTGGCGTCCCACTTAAGACTCATACATTTTCCTCGACTCTAATCCGATGTATTCTTATAGTGTTATGTGTGTGACATTTGTGTGCATGTTTAATTATTTTTATGTGTCTTTGATATACGTGAAATATATTTTTAAACTAAATTTAGATCCTGGATATAATTTTGACAAAATAACACTATAAGAAATGTCTCATTAATAATCAATTTTAGTGACTAAGTTTTCTTAGTCACTATAGTGACCAATTTAAATATCAATTTATAAAATAAAATTTATTGGCTACTAAAATAAACACTATTATGAATGAAAAAAATTAGGTTTAAATATACATTTGGTCCCTATTTTTGTTGTTTTTATTCAATTTGGTCCCTATTTTCGTTTTATGTTCAATTAGGTCCTTATTTTCGTCAAATTGTGGTCAATTTGGTCCTTTTCACTAACGGTGTTTAAATAATTAACGTTTTTTAACAGTACATGCCACGTGTCATCTCCTGGTTTTTTTAATTTTTTTTAATTTTTTTAATTTTTTTTAATTTCAAAAAAATTGTCCATGTGTCAAGTCCCAATTGTGCCACGTGTCAATGGGGACTTTAGATATTAAAATTTGTAAAATTCCCATTTAAATTTAAAATGTTTAATATTTTTATTGCATTTTAGATATTAAAATCTAAAATATTTTATATTTAAACGTTAATTTTATGAATATTAGTTTATTTTTCTAAAATATTTTGAATATTTAAAATATTTTTATATATCAATTTTAAAATTATATTAGAATATAAATATTAGAAAGAAAAAAATGTAATAATTATATTCTTATAATATTTTAAATAATTATATTCTATTTAGCAATTAAGTATAAGAATTTATTCAATTCATAATTAAATTTAATAATTTATAATTGAATTTAAAAAATAATAAATTCAAATGTCAATTTTAGAAAAAATATTAATATAATTTGTATAAAAGATATTAAATTTATTGTTAATTTGAAAAGGACAAAATTGATTTATTTTAATAAAAATTGGGACTAAATTGAACAAAAATAGTGAATATAGGGATTAAATTGAACAAAAAAAATAATACTACACAAACTGACACGTGGCACTAGGATTGACACGTGGCACATTGTGACTTGACACGTGGACAATTGTTTTGAAATTAAAAAATTTAAAAAAATTTAAAAATTAAAAGAAATTAAAAAAAAATAAAAAAAAATCAAGAGTTGACATGTGTCATGTACCGTTAAAAAACGTTAACTATTTAAATACCATAAGTGAAAAGGACCAAATTGACCACAATTTGAGGAGAATGGGGACCTAATTGAGCACAACAAAAATAGGGACCAAATGTATATTTAAGCCAAAAAATTATAATTGGTTGTTAAATTGACCATTAATTAATGCGAGACTAATTTGGAAATCAATTCATTTGGTAGCAAAAATCTGGGTAGCTAATATTTAGTAACAAATTTACTTCGGTAGCTAAATTTTAGAAACCAATTTAGAGACCAATTCTAATTTTTATTCATAATAGTGACTATTTTAGTAACCAATAATTTTTATTTTGTAAATTAATATCTAAATTGGTCACTATAGTGACTAACAACTTTTGATTATTAAAATTAACTATTAATGAAACATTTTCTTATATCGTAAAGATTGTAGGTAACAAATTCAAGCCTCCTTTTTTTTTTATATATATATATATATATATATATATATATATATATATATATATGGAACTTTCTGATTAGACATGATATTTGAGCTAAATATTTATTGTTAAGAGTTTGCAAAAATTATTTTGTTTCATTTTTATAATGTTAATTTTTGTTTTATGAGTTTTATTGAGAGAAGTAATGTTTATCCTTTTGTATATTTTTTTAAATTGTTATTTATTAAAGTGAGCCGTTTTATAAGTAGGTATCTCATAAAGGTTGCATACACTTATTATTTTTTTATGTAATTTTAAGTGTTATTTTAATTATGTTATTTGAAAAACATAATATTAAAAATTTTATTCTTTGGATTTCCCTTTGATGACGCAGAGGTAACTTGTAAAACCCATTTTCTTTTAAAATAGTGTAAGTTGACTCCTTTTTTCGAAAACACAAAATCTCTCTCTAAACCATTTGAAATAAAAAAACATCAAAATAATGAATCCTCCAAACCATTTGAAATCAAAAACACTAAAGGAAAGGTACCCAATTAGTCAATTGTTGAGATTCGTTTCTTCCCTAAATTGTTGTTTTGATACATTGTCTAACGTTGTTGTACTGTCGTTGAGCACCAGACCACTGACTTGGTGTTGTCAAGTATCACTTTTGGACCATCAAGCGCACCTCAATCAGTGGGTTCCAGGGGTCATAGAGTTTAGTGCCACTTTTCTACTGTTAGGTGCCACCTTGTTTTTCTAGTCTGCATCCTTTTGGTAAAGTGAAGATTTCCGCTTCGTTAATCGTCAGATTGAATTGAAATTTTGACAATTGATCCTAGACATGTGATTCTTCACTTTGACTAGTGGGAACTTTATTTTGAAGTCTGTGGTTAGAGAAAATATTTTCAATGTTTTGATGTACTTTATGTATATATATGTTTGTGGTTGTAATTGATTGAGAAGGAATTATTCATATGTGAATATGAAAATTTGATTAAGGATGTATATGATTGTGAAAGTAATTAATTGTGGTGAAAGTATTTTTGTGAAGCTGTGATGATGATGGGTTTGTTAATGTATACAAGCATTGTATGTGTTTGACGTAATTTCATGGGTCTCATAGGAAGATTTTATGGTGGTGTTATTTTAGTATATGCATTGGACTATGGATTCAAGTAAGGTGACATCATAAAACTCTAAGGCAGAATAATGATCTTACATGATCATGGATTAACCTTGTGTGTGGTAGGGTGAAACTCATTGGCAATGGCTCTGTAGAGTAGTAGAGGTCACCACAAGTGTAAGTTTACAATGTTCCAATTCCAAATACATGTATCCAGATAATTGAGTTTAGTGTCAACTATTTGTGCACAATTATGTGAATTATTATAGTTTGTCAATGTAGAGCATATTATTGATATGATTTAAATGGTCTTAGAATAATTCTTTTGTATATTGGCTTACCCTTACACTTTGTAGTCTTTTGTTGTTTTCTTCTTTTGTGATGATTACCATTTTGGTGTGAGCATATGAAGATGTAGGTTTAAAGGCACCTATGAAGGATGAGAAGCCTGTAGTTAGAGTTGTAAGATTGTATCGGATGTATGAGTGGTTAATATGTTCGATATAGAATACTTTTGTAAATTTGATATTGTTTTATAAATGATATACTTTATAGTCTGAATTCTTGAAAGATTGTATTAATATACTTTTTATTTTATTAATCTTTCTATGAAATGTTTTACTTTATTACTTTTCTATACTAATAAAATACTATGTTAAATAACTATTTCATTTTCTCTTTTTTAATCTACCCTTCTTATTTTTAAATACCCCTTCATCGAGAAATCTCTGATAAAGGACAAAAGAAGTTAATGATAAATATTAAGTTTTAAAAAATAAACGAGCTAAATTTTTTTAATAAAAATTAGGTACCACATACTTATAAGATTAGTGTGGATAAACGTAAGACCCACTTTTTTTCTACATTATAATTTAAGGGCTTGACCTGTTTATTGGGCCTAAGGTTGGCCTATAGGGTGTCAAAAACCACTAAATCAGCCTTAAGCCCCCCTCATTCTGTCACTTTTAAGAAAAACAATTTCCCATCCCTTATCCCTTTGCTGCTACGTGAGCTCTATTAGAGTTTGGCTCCCACTTTTCATTGAGCTAGAAGAACCCCATTTTATTCCACGTAAGTTGTTTCTCAACCTGTACCTTCTCTTGTTCTAAGCTCTGTTTCGTGATTCCAACAGAGGTACACTTTGATAACCTTGTTTTCAATCTGTGCCATTGTTCCCAGCTCTCGAATTTGCTCCTAGGGTTGTTGTGCTCGTTGGCTTAGGTGTCAGAGTCTTTGGCTAGCATTTTTCAGGTAAGGGAAGCTAGGGCTTCACGTTTTTAAGTTATTTTGCTTGTTCTTGTTGTATTTCGTGCTCTTGACGATTGTGTAAAGCTTTTGATGGTATGAAAATAAGTTGTGTGTTGTTCTAGTTGAATGTTTGATTTAAGCACGCGTGAACAGTGGACGAACCTGGTGTTTTTGCCCAGGCGAGCGAGTCTCGCCCAAGCGAGAGTACTAGATGTGCTCTCTAAGACTTGCGCGAGCTGTCGCTCAGGCGACGAGCTCCAGTTTTGAGCGAGAGTCCATCTCACTCAGGTGAAAAGGTATCGCCTAAGCGAGAAAACGTGAAAGTGTCACTGTTCCACTATTCGAGCTCTCGCCTAGGCGAAAGGAGCTCGCTTGAGCAGAGAACCTCTCTTGCTTGAGCGAGGTCTTCTAGCCTGAGCGAGAACTGGTGCAGAAATTGCTTTGTGACTGTTCCTTCCTTTGTTTTTGGTTGATGGTCATATGTTTGATTGAGTTGCTTTGTTAAAGCATGAATTGAGTGAATATGCATGTGTTAGATGGTTTATGGGCTGGAATTGATGAGCTTGGTATGAATATGCGTATGAAATATGATTTGGGTGGTTGGTTGTATATTGGCATGAGATTGGTATGCATGATAACTTTATGTTTGGTTGGTGAGACATGATTTTGGTATGGTTTAGGATGTAATTCCATGAATCTCTTGGTGAGATCTCATGGTGGTGCCTCATGGTTAGGACGTAATTCCATGATCCTCTTGATGAGAGCTCATGGTGGTGCCTCATGGTCAGAACATAATTTCATGACCCTTATTAGTGGGAGATCATGGTGGTGCCTCATGATTAGGACGTAATTCCACAAAGGTTTCGTGGTGATGCCTTATGGTTAGGACGTAATTCCACGAAAGTTTCGTGGTGGTGCCTCATGGTTAGGACGTAATTCCACGAAGGTTTCGTGGTGGTGCCTCATTATATAATTTAGTAAGGATTCAAGTAATGGCCTTAGATGTTTGAAGGCTAACCTTGTGCGTGGTAAGGTGAAGCCCATTGGCAATGGCTCTGCAGAGCAGTAGAGGCCACCACAAGTGCAAGCATCCAGTGAATTCGACTGATTATATGTATCCGGATAATTGAGTCTTAGAGTCTTGCATTTGTCTGCTATCACATGTTGGTTTATTTATGTATCTTTGGCTTGTAAACTGTATGCTCAATTGTACGATAAAACATTTTTCACTCTAGCTTATCCTTTCTGTTTGTTCATGTCTCTCCTTTTGCGATGATCATCAATTTATTGGTGTGAACAGATGTGGGAACTCCTGGTAATCTGTTGAATCTTTATGTTTTGTTAAGGGTACAGTGCTGTGTCTTAGTTTTTTTATATTGAATACTTGGATGACTGCAAAAATCTTATACTTTAAGTCTCGTACTTTTGAATATTATAATATATACAATATTTTATTTAAATAGATTTATCTATTAAAATGGATAGTTACATGAAAGATAAATGGATGTATTTAATTTTCTTCCAATTTCTCTGAAAGAAATACCACTGACGCTGAATAAAAAGATTTTTTAAGCTTTTTACACACTACTGCTTCTTTCTCATGCTTGCACAGTTCAAATTTATACATTCATATAACTGTTGCTAGAAATTTTATTTTTAATTTAAATTACATAAACAAAAATTCATTTTTATTTCTAGTTATCATGATTGAATATTAATAAAATAATACTACTTGAATTTTTATATTATTTTTAAAATGGGTCGGTGATTTCAAAGCCCATTTGACTCATGGTAATAAACCGTTCCAAAACACCATAATTACGTTAACCATTTGATGCCACTATCTTCTGATGATATACAAAAATACAAAGAAATAGTGAGAGGGGCCTCCATAGCCACAAGTTAAATATATACTTAAAAACTGTTAATAATCATTCATACATGATTAGAGAATAATGACACTAGTTAGATTCAGCTCTTCCATAATTTATCCTTATAAAACAACATTAGTAAAGTAAAATGAAGTTTTATTCAAATTAAAAATAAAATATGAGAAATTATCTGATAGAGTTTCTATAAATTATTTTATAAAGTCAATTTATTTTTTTTCCTCTTCAAAATCCTTTTAAAAATGGTACTAGAGTTCCTTTTAAAGTTCATTTTGGTATATTTAGGCAATACTTAGAAAGATGAGTCAATTTAAACTTACTAAGATTAAGAGAAAAACAATTTATGATAACTTTTTATTGAATTAATATTTAATATTAATTTTTCTTTTAACTGAATATACAGATAAAATTCAAGTTTATTGAGGTAGGGTTGGATAAAACAATTTATTTTCTTCAATTGGTTTTCTAATCACATTTTAAATACACAGCAAATCAGGTTTTGAAATTATTATCAATTCTACAAATATTCTTAAATCCCACAAAATCATTTCTTTAGAACAATTATTAAAAAAAATCCTATCAATTTTGTTTTGAATTTCTTTTCGTAAAAAATACTTATAAATTTTATTGTGAAAAAAAATTTGCAAAAAATTACTACCAATATTTTTACAAAATATTTTGTACAAAACACTTTTCGCAACAAATTTTGTAAGAAATACTTGCGAATTTTATAATTTTGTAAGAAATAATTACCCACAAAGTATTTTTTAATAAACTTTTTTAACAAATTTACAAAAAAAATATTATATAATATGAGAATTTCTAATAATAAATCCAATTTTATAAACCCAATTTCATCTTATAAAATTGGTTTAAAAAATAAAAATAGTCAAGCACTTTTTATATATATATATATATATATATATATATATATATATATATTGTATTTTATTTATATTTCTAGATTGTATAAGATGGTTAACAACTCTCAAAAACTAAGAATGAGATACCTTTAACTTAAATTTACAGAATCAAATACTTCCAGTCCAAGTAATTAAATAATTACAAATAGCTTACGATCCAATAAATCTAATAAATTTTGTGAGGATGCATTTTTTGTTGATAATAAATGTTCATTTAAATTAGATTTCATTATTAATTGATTCACATCACACATTCTAAAACAACCACACTTTCAATTTTTTAGTGGAAGTTAATAGATATATTGATCATGGTAGTTAATCAAAGACATCAGAGAAAAAGATTAGTTGGTACGTAGTAAACATATCAACATGACAAATGTTGCAAAAACTCTGGAACAAACTCACGAAATTCCTAAAATAACCCTGCCACAAAATTGAGACAATGGACATAATAAGGGTATATGGGTAATTTCCTGATTCATCAAGACAAAATCAGTGACTGTTAATTTTTTTGTTTGACAAGATGGGTTGTGTAGGACAGTTCACGAACATTATACCGACAAAGAAAAAAAAAATCACAAAGTGATGGAAAAGTAACCACAAGATTGTAAGTGGTTTCATGCTATTACCATAAATGCAACTATCTTTTACCAAAATAAATTAAACCATTAATTTTTGATGAGTTTGTCTTCTTTCCTACACAAACCCTACTTTAATCTTATTAAATAATGGTAATAATAACAAAATTTCAAACATGTCAGAAACAGTGTTAAACTTAAATACATTATGAAAGGAAGACATCACCCCAGAATCCAGGGCAAAGAAAGTTTATTTTGTTTTGTTTTATTTTCTGAATAAACAAATAATCCAATGCACATGACAAAATTCACCAAGATGGAAAATAGACGACAAAGAAGGTACAGCATGTGCAAAGATATAATCAATACATGCAAAGAATAGATACAACTTCATTTATTTATATATATTTATAATGTAAAATACATATCAATGGTCAGAAATAGCGGCTAACAAGATTCTGCACACAAACAAAAAAATTGACAAACATATATAGCTTCTCAATAATGGTAGATATTGGCAAAGACAATTCATGCCCTAACATATATTCTTTGGTTAACAAAAGGAGTGGCAATTTAAATGGTTCTTACTCACAAAAGAATAACACTTTCCAGCAACAACAATGTCTGATCACCATCAATGCAAGAAAATTTTAAGGTCTGTAGATGTTTCTGATTAAAGTAAAACACATCATGCAGCAGCATAGCAGAAGCATTACAGAATAACATTGAAATCAAGCCACAATATGTCACTATCTCAGTGAAAATACTTTTTTTTCTTAATATTATAATAATTAGAAAGAAAATTGTTGATTCTCAAATAAATATTTATCAAATTCTTATATCTGAGTAATGTGAAGAAACTAGCGGAAGAAAGTTGTTACAAAAATATGAGTTGAGAGGGATTATTTATTATAATTTACTAAATCTCTGGGGATATAAAGAATTTACAATGATATCAAGAAAAGGTTGTAGCATAAGGATTTGCAGTTTTGTGAACAAATAATAATAATAATAATAGGAGTTTATGTTTATGATTTTGTAGATGAAGGAGGGAGAAAGGGACACGACAGGGAACAGTTAATTCCCACCCAATAATGATAAATGAGATGAATGGTTGGGCATTGTTGAGATGATCTGAATTGCAGACAAGAACAAAAGGAAAAAAAGAGTACATCATGCCTTGATGAATACAGAAGTTTAGCAGGCTGTTTACGCATCAGTGAGATGTTGTGACCAATAAACTAGCATGACAGGGACTCCCACATTACTGAAAGTGACCTTTCAACTACTTCTCATACCAAAGTCTAAAGCACCACCACCATCTCTCACACACACACACATTTAATTCTACTCCATAGTAAACCCAAACAAACCAACATCATCTTCATAAATAATAATAATATAACATCATCATGAGTTTCCCCAACCCAAACATATCTGTGTAAAACATCAAACTATCATTCATATGCAAGGAAAAAGAACCATGCCCTTATGCCATAACTATCTCATCTCCTCAAAATCTAGCCACACTTTCATCAAAATCAGCAACACCACCATACACTTTTCGGTTTTAGCTTGTCTTATTGAGTTTGTGTTGTAAGAGCATTTATTAAAACTAATTCAAATAAATTTATGGAATTGTTCTTTTTTTTTTAAATTAAAAGCTCAATTTTATATGATTTTTTTGAGTATTAATTAGTAATGAAATACAATATTTGAATACCAACAACTATCTTATGAAACACAAATAAATTAATTTTTCAGATTATAAAAATTATTAAAATTAATTCAAGTATTATAAAAATACAATCAGAAATAAATAGATTTTATCTTTTCAAACTTCTAAAGGGATTAGTATAGGCAGAAGCAAAATGCAATACGTCAGTAGTAGTAATATTATTTAAATTAACTTCTACAAATACATTCATTACTTTGTCAGTGTCATCTTATTTCAAGATATAAGATGCAACCATAATAATAATCAGTAATAGTCGTAATTAAATCAGGTTTTGAATCTGAACAGTGAATTTCGTAAAACGAGATTCCTTTCGGATTTGGTTTTCAATTCTGAGTTAATTTAGTACATAAACTATTCTCTTGACATGATGTGGCTCCTCTGTAATCCACTGATCTGCTCATGCAATGAGTCAACCATGAGAGAAAATTGCACTTAAAAGGAACAAAAACCGAGGAGTTGAAAAATGCAGACACAGTGAAATATGTTATAAAATACAAACTTAAGAGAATACTATTTTTAATTAGTTTATACCCCAATATTGGTAAAATAAGAGAATTATACCTTACTATAGAAGAAAAAAAAAGTATTTAATTTAATTATAACAAAACTTAGATCCTACCATAAGTGTTACTAGCATTGTTCCTTCATCAGAATTAAAGTTTTATTTCGACAACATACCAAGACATTCAGAAAAATATTCGATGACACATAATAAAATTGAAATAAAACATCAATTCTGATTGAAAATAACACTAAAAACATTTATACTACTGAACCTAAGTTTGTTTGTTTAATTTATTGCATTACCATAGTTTGATGAACCTCCAAGTAACACTCCAGCAGAAGCTGCATAGACATCAGAAGGATCCACCATTGGAGATGAAGAAGAAACTCCATTTCTACCACCTCCATCACTTCCACTTGCAACATTTCCACCACCACCCAAATGCAATTCAGATAGATTAGGATACTCACTTTTATCTTCAACCCCTTGATCATAGAGAAACCCTTTGAACACATGGCCACCAATTTTCACCACAGCTTGATATGCATACTCATCATCTCCATCGTCCACTGCAGTCACACGAACACACTTGAACTCTGCTGGTGCACGCACTTGACAAGGTAGTGACTCCTTGAAACTCACATCTGCACCCAATAAAAACCCTACTTAGTTCCACACAACAATCCCAATTAACCCATGAAAAACGTTGAATGAACTTGTAATAATAATAACAACATTCTATATTATAATAGCACTATAATACAATCATTGCTCCTATAATAAAGGCACATTTTGCTTATCTTATCTTATTTTGTGAGGAAATTATTGTTTATTGTTAAAAAATATTTCTGTGTTTCTAGAATTATTTCAAAACAGTCGGACATTAATAGGAAGTGGAGATTCCCATACACAAAAATCTTATGAAAATCTAAAGATAAAAGAAAATGGAAATATCTAATTAGAGGAAACTCACAATCCATGGACAGGATGAATATGTGCAATGAAATTTGCATTAACTTTAGATTACTAAACTAAAATTTTCATTTTTATTCTCTTACACAAGCTTTTGTAATGAAAAGAAATCGTCTGTTTCTCTTTCTCCGATGTCTCAAAAGAGAAAGATAACAATTTATGTTTTTTGGGAGAATAACAGTAGCAGTAGTAGCAGCTAGAAAAATGCAAGAACTGTAGTCTTTTAGGTCAATAATTGAACGAATTTAATGAAAAGCTCGATATAAAAGCCCTGAAATTTAAGAAGTAGAACGAATTACTGAAACTAAGAGTGAATGTTTGATCTCATTTGAGACAGAAACAAACCTTGGTGGCTCGAACCAGTGTCGAAACTCCTAGGAGGAGTGGTGGTGTTATTAGACGTGGAAGTGTGCGAAGTGGTTGTGGTCTGGGAAGGCACGAGCCTAGGTTTCTTGGTGGCGGAAGTGGACCCACTGGACCCAACCGCTGCCGTCGCCGCCATGAGCTGGCGCTCCCTCCGCCGCGCGGCGGGTACCCACGTGCTCTTCACGTGCGTAGCGCAATCGAAACCCCTACTCTTGCAGCACGTCCTGCACCTCCTGTGACTACAATCCTTTTTCGCCTGGTTTCCACAGTCCTGGCACGTGCTCGCGCCGCTCCCACTCCCCTCACGCTCGTGCACGTGCGCGTTCGGGTGTTGTTGTTGCTGGTGCTGCGGCGGCGGAGACTCGTCGTGCTCTTGCCATAACTGAATTCTGCTACGGTGGTTACTCGCAAGGACGCCGTCGGCGTGTTGGTGCTGTGGTGAATCCTGTGGTTGCCATAGCTGAATTCTGTTGCGGTGGCTATTGATGTTTCCCATTATGCCCTCGCTCTCTGGAGTGAGGCATGGCGTGGCGGTGAGGAGAGGGAAGACGTTGACGCCGAGTGCAGTTGCGTTGGAACTGTTGTTGTTTGGATCGGACAAAACAGCGTCGTTGTGGTGGTGGTGGTGATGGAACGACGAGGCGGGCGCCACCACGAAGATGTCGTGGTGGGGTGAAAGGTTGTGGTTGAATGACCTCGACGCCCCGGGCCACATGGATGCGCCGCCGTGCGCGGTGGCGGAGGTTGCATTGAAGCCGAGAGAGAGGTCGTCGCCGCGGCCCGAGACGGCGGAAGGCGTCGCTGACCAGTCGACAAAGGCACCGGAATCCGAAGGGAACCTCCTTGTAGTAGCCACAACTGAAGCTGGGTTTTTTAGAATCGGTTCGAATCAGAGAGATCAGAATAACATGGTAGCAGTATTCACCATTGAAAGTGTATTTTCTTTTCTCAGACAATTTTCTTGGAACGGTGTAACCTCCTTTTAGTAGTAGCCAAAGATGAAAGTTGCTTCTTTTATCGACAATCCTGTTGGAATCAGATAAGATGAGTGTAACAATTGTGCATCAGTTAAATATGGTTTGTTGTGTCATAGAAAATAACTAAGAACAACAATAAGAAGAATATGTATGAGTTTATTTGTGCGATGACAAAGTAAGAAGGTGGTTATGATTGTCTGACTTAAGAAAAGGTTGTTGGATCTTCTGAGGGTTTTGGAAGGAAAATCTATGTATGTGGGGGGATATTAGTTGAAGGTGGGGTCTCTGCAAGTGTTACAGAAGGGGAAAGTATAAGCTTTTCAGAAGAGTGTAATGGAAGAAGCAGTGAGGGGTTTCAGCATTTGTGTGCGTGTCTGGTTCTGGTTTATCTTTGTTGTGCTAATGTCACTAACTCTGGTGTTTGAAGGAAGAGAAGGGTCGATTGAAGAGAGAGAAAGGGAAAATGGGATTCTGAAATCTGAATGGTTCAGAAAAAGGGCAGAGAAAGAGGGGCAGTGAGCAGTGTGGAAAATATGCAAGAACAGCAACCTATTTTGTTACTGTGGATCTCTTTTTGTTTTTGTTGATCCTTTCTCTCTCATGATCATCATGAACAACAACAACAACAACATCAACATGTGTTGTTGTGTTGTGTGTTTGAGCTTTCTCCACTTACACTGTGAGAAAACTAGAGGTTCACTTTCTCCGTTGCTAGAAAGTGAAGTGAGTGAGGGTGGGTTATTCTTCCCTGACCAAAACTTTCTTCTGTTTTTTTTTTTTTTTCTTTCTCACTCTCTCTCTCTCCAATTATGAGATTGATCGATATAAGTAGAGTTGGAGAGAGCATACAAAGGATATTTAAAGCGTGCATAAAGACTTTTGTTCTCTAGTTTTTGGATGTTTATGGACCCTACTCTCTCTTCTTAAATAGCATGAGAACTTCAAATTTTCTCTTACTTACCCAGCACGCTTTACTTTACATAGGTAATAAGAAACTGAATTTTGGCCAAATTTTTCTTCTTTTTAAACATGTTGAAGAAAGGTTTTCAGAATAAAAGTACATAAATACTCAGATTAAAAAATTAATATCTAATAAATTAATTAAAAACTAAGAAAATTTATCAAGTTAGTTTATAAAATATATAGAGTTATATATATATATATATATATATATATATTTAATATTATTAAAATGAAATTGAATTAAAAATAATAAATTTATTAATGTAAATTTTTATTATTTTATAGCCCTATTCAATACTTATAGTATTTAAATACATTTATTAATGTAGTTACATGAATAATCCGTATTAATTATGTATTAAATTAACAAAAAAAAACTATAAAGATAAATTGTAATTTAAATATAATTCAAATTTTAAGTTATTTTACATGAAATATTAAAATAATTTAATACACATAAATTAGATAACTAATAAATAATTTAATTGTTAATAAATTTATGAAAACTAAAAACAATTAACCAACATTATATTCATAATTTTAATATCCTAATTAGCATAATCATAATTAATTATATATCATCACATGTGTAATAATAAGCGAACATATATATATATATATATATATATATATATATATATATATATATATATATTGGATTTTTTACACATATAGCATAGTTTATTTTTTTATTACCAAGATAGCATATTGTGAACAAAAATTATTCAGATAGCACGATTTTCCTTTATAGGTGAGAATTCGATCTCAAGGCCCGAATTCTTACTTGCCAATTTTTTAATTTTCTGGTCAGAATTCGGGCTGCAGGACCTGAATTATGAATTGGATTTTATAATTTTTCTTTTGTTTTTTTTTAAATGAATTAGAATTAGGATTTTTGAATTTTTCTTTTAAAAAATAGATTTAGGTGTACTTTTTTTATTTTCATTTTTGTAAAATATGGTATTGTGTTTTTAGTTATTTTAGGTGTTATTTAGAAAAATAAAAAAAATAAATATTATTTTCTTTTCTTTTTTAATTTGTTGAGTTAAAAATAAATATAGTATTGTGTATTAAGTTATTTTAAGTGTAATTTGGAAATATAAAAGTAAATTTAATTTTTTTTTTTGAATTTGTTGAGTAATTTTTTTTTATAATAGTGATTTTGGATAAAAAAATTATGAATTATAATAGAGGTAATAAAAGTAAAAACACGTTTGAGGTGGTGTTGTATTATTATTTTTTATGTTTATTGAATATTTAAAATTAAAAAAGTATGTGGAAGTAGTAAGAATTTATTTCTTATTTATATTTTTTTAATTTGATTTCTTTATAAGAATTTTATTGATAAAGTGTTTATTTTTTCACACAAATTAATAATGTAAAATTTATTGTTATATGGTGAAATAAAATAGTAGCTATTGACTTTAAATATAAAGTTAGAATTTATTTTTTTTAAATATCCTAATAATAAATGACTAAAATTTGGTTGAAATTAATTAGTTTTGTTTTAATTTGAAATTTTGTTTTTGTAATATATGTGTTTTTTAATTGAAATTTATAAAGTATAATTGAACATAAAATATATTTATTTAATGAAAGACATTACAAGTACCATAATTGACATAATTATAAATAAAATTAACTAAACTAGTGTTGATGGAATGAATTTTTAAATTTCACACAACATGGATCTTTATTAGGTGGACGTAAATCTCTTGCATGGATGAACAATTCAATATATTGCCAAGTGTCGAGACGTGCCACAAACGGGTCCAAACATTGAACTTGTTTCCACCGCTTGATCATTTGTGCAATATCACTATCTGTTTTGATTTCAGCCATGTCATGGATAATTTTTTTGTCGACTACCCTCACGGGACGGAGGTAGTCAATATAAGTTATTACGAAACAACCCCCACAACCTATTCTCTGCGCTTTTTTGTGTTGAAGCTCATCAAAGGTGAAATTGTGGGGGATTGACATCGTCACAGTAGTGTCTGATCTAAAGTATAGTCAATAACTATACGAGCTATCTATGATGTCTGCCCGTCTAAGAAGTCCTCCATAATAACTTTGCTGGTGAATGCAGAATAGGGTTTGAGATTGTGGAAGAGGATGAGGGAGTTGGTTGTAGAAGAGTAAGTATTTCGTCAGCAGACCTTGTAAACGTAACAAACAATTAAATTATTGTGTTAATGAGTTGATGAGACTTACAATGAATCATTTCTGCAACGTGATCATTTGTTGATATTTGAAGAGCATCATACCTAATGGCTCCTTCTTCATTCAATGTGGGTCTCCTGAAGTACAACTTATTGATGGTTGTGGTGATTGGAACCTCTAGATTTGAGCATATTGTGAGCCTTAAAATGTTGAATGTGCAATTTTGTGGTATGCGAAAGAATTTTGGACTTTCACCATGGGACTTGACACCATCTTCGCATTGCATCATTTGGCCATTGGAAAGCAAGGTTACAAGGTTGAAATTTGAATAGTTCTCTTGGGTGTTGATGCCAAAGTCTTCCATGTCAGACAATTTGATGTGTTGATATTTTGATAGTGGTTTTTTATGGAATACCATAGTACACTAAATTGGTTTAGGAGTTATTGGTCTTGGTACGATTTCAAATTAGGTGTATAGGACTCGGTATCCCAATAAAGGTGATACATCTTTTCATAGTGGCAGAGTGCATCTTAGCCCATTAGTATGTACTATGAATCAGGGCATACATTGTAACACTACTTACCTTTTACAATTCAAGCTAGTAAAAAACTTGGCACGTTATCCCAATAAAGCTGATACATCTTGTCATAGTTTCTGCATGCATGTGATACCATTAAGGATTACATTGTGTATGACCATGTGTTAAAGTATCTGTCAGCTTTTCAAGGGGTCAAATTATGTATCTTTATTGGCATACTATCCCAATATCATTGACAAGTCTTGTCGTATGGCAGGATACATGCGAGGCCATGTATTCAAGATATGCATTAGCTTTTACAATGGCGAAATTAAATATATTCCTTGGCACGTTATCCCAATTAAAGTATCTGTCAGCTTTTAGAAAGGTGAAATAATAAATCAACTTTGGCACAACCCAATATCATTAACAAGTCTTGACATAATGACAGGGTGCATGTGAGGCCCTGTATTGAAAATATGCGTCAGCTTTTGCAGTGGTGAAATTAAATATCTTCCTTGGCATGTTATACCAATTGAAGAATCTGTCAACTTTTACAAGGGTGAAATAATAAATCAGCCTTGGCATAACCCAATATCATTGACAAGTCTTGTCATAATGGCAAAGTGCATGTGAGGCCATGTATTTAAAGTATGCGTAAGCTTTTGCAGTGGTGAAATTAAATATCTTCCTTAGCACATTATTCCAATTGAAGTATTTGTCAGGTTTTACCGGGCCAAATAATAAATCAGCCTTGGCACATCCCAATAAAGTTCACAACTCTTGTCATAATGACATGGTGCATGTGAGGCCATGTATTTGAAATATCCCACAGCTTTTATAGTGGTGAAATTAAATATCTTCCTTGGCACGCTATCCAGTTGAAGGAGGTTAGTTTTATTTAAGGTTGTAGTTCCTTAGTTTGAAAGTTGTGGAATGTTCTAATACAATAAGTAAAAATGGTTTTCTGTGAGGAGTTGAATGCATATAATTCCTTTAATGTTGCTATTGATTTCGAAGATGGAAGGTTCTCCTTATGTAGAATTCCAAATGGGCTTACTTTTAACCATATGCGTACCATAACAAGAAGTCATTTGATGGGACCATTTAAGCCCCCACTAAGCCATTTATGGTACTATGTCCCTCCGAAATTTGTTGAGGAAGGTATTGATGAGTTTCTTTTTATAAGAAATGACGAAGATATTCAGCATGCCTTTCAGTGGCACTTAATGAGGGTTCCTACGACGACAATATCTTTTTATGTGAACTTCATGAAGGTTGAGAAGTGTGACAACTTTGTTTGTATTTAGTTTTATTTATATGTTTTAACATGGTCTTTAACATCATTTAACTTGCTGAGTTTATCTTAAGAAATTGTTGTTAGCGATTACCAATGAAGCATTTGAAATGATTAAGTTTTTCCACTACTCATCTTTGAAATTGTGCTAAAAATGGTTCGCTCTTACAAACACAAAAACACAACCTATTTCACATGTAATAAAATATTAAACTACATTATAGTCCTTTTAATCATTGTAGTGATGTCCAGTTCCACACCATGGTTGATGCCTATTTTTGATGGGGTTCCTCCTTCGCTATTCATGTCTAGGTTGTTCTTGGTGTGAAGGTTGTGGTTCTTGATCGTTCATAGTTTGATGACCATCATGTGCAAGGATTATGGACGTAGTAAACTGAGTCTTGTTGAGGTTGGTCCATACCTTCTAAGAAATTTGGACTTTCGGGATTTGTACGCAACCACGATTATGAAGAAGGTGGTGTCTGATCATAAGTTGCAAACATAGTTGGCATGCCTAGTTCTGAGTATGAAGAAACATAATTACTTGTTCCCTTCATACCTCGTTGTGGAGGTGGAGTGTTTAAGTCATGCCTAGTTGCATATGGTTCAGTTGAAAGGACATTTGTCGATGTCAATGCACGATGCATTCTAGGATCATTTAACATTTGTGGAACCGACAAATATAGAGATGAGTTTGAAATATACCAGGACTTGTACTCCGTTGTGTGCTAAAGTGGCCCAAGCATTCGTAATCCATTCAACTTTACCTCACGCTGGTTATTCCATACCCCTATCCATTGCACATGTCTAGTAACCCAGTTCTCATCTTGTATCTCCCTCATGTCTAAATTATGTAGATGATCAAGGTTGTTAGGTTCCTCAAGGATCTCTTGTGATAGCCGAAATTGTAACTTCACCTTGCACGACTAGTGCCATTCAACAATGGCAAAACAAATTAAAGTTGTACATGACGTCCATATTGCTTGATCCCAATCTGCTTTAACATCAATAACAAAGTTCAAACCCTCATAAGGAACCCAAATAAACTACAACAATAATTTAAAATGTTAGTCAATTATTTAGCTTATGTTTATCGCTATACAAATGTAAAATGTTACCTGATTCTGTTGCATGTGGTCTATCCTTGCGCGGTATCTGACTAAATCATTGTGGAGGATATTTCTGTAGTCCAGTACTTGACTGTAGCTCCATTGGCAAAGTAGCGGGAAAGTTGGTCGAACTCTTGAAATGGGTGCAATAAAGGGCATCCGAAACCATGCCCATGATTATAATAACAATGCACATCCACCCGTAGTCTTCCCACATCGATCGATTGCTATACACATCTCCCTATACAAGATAGCCAAACATGTTGAATGTAACATCCCTAATGAATATTACTTAATTAAATATTTAAATATATAAAAAGAAGTTTAAACGTCACAATATTATTAATCCCATACGCGGGAAAACCAAAATTTAATATTCAATGCGACAATATTCAAATGAAATTAAATCAAGAGTTATTACAAGTTCCATATAAAACCATGAAAACAATAGTAAATCCCTAGCTCTATCACAGCTAGCCCTCACTATGTCGCCTGAGCACCCTTAGCATCACCTGTATCATCATCTGCTCCCATGTAACGAATTACACGATCATCGCCAATCACAAACAAAAAGGGTGAGCTCAAAAGAATATAAGAAACATATCAATTAAATAATATAAAATACACCCAATTATATTCTCATAGTTAGACCATGGTCACATCCTTAATACCCCAAAGCTTTTAAACCTCCAATTTAACAACAAAGTTATCCATGAACTCAGAATTCATGATGCTCACACGAACCTGCCCGCTCGTGGTCCTGCCTCTATGAACCTCCCCGCTCGTAGTCCTACTCTACAGACTTGCCCGCCCATAGTCCAACACATGTGATCCACTAGCTACGTACCTCCATGCACGCAGCATCTCTCAACTGTGAGCACGAAACATACGAACCTACCTCGCTCGTATCCCCACAAGAGAGTAATTGAGTATGACCCTCCCCGCTCATACCATCACATGTCAACCACCATCCATGAACCTACCGTTCATGGCACAACATCTCCTGATCCACGTTCACATCAATGCATACATCAATACACATAAACTGCACTAAACTCGCTTGGGCCAGAAGCCTTAGCTTAAGCGATTAGGCCTATCTCGCTTAGGCTAAGCTTTCTCGCCTGAGCGAGCATGCTAACCTGGTTTATCTGCGAAGTCCCGCTTAAGCGAGTCTCTCCTCGCCTGGGCGAGATCGCCTTTCGCCTAACACCAAAAAAACTCTCGCCTAGGCGACGAGTTAGCATAACACAAAGTTAAGCACGAGGTCTCGCTTAAGCGAGAACCTCTCGCCTGGGCAAAAAGCCTTGTCGCCCAAACATCAACCTCCTCGCCTACGCGAGGTGCCCAAAACAGAATCTCACACCCCTCGATTTCTCACTTAGGCGAGAGGTACTCGCCTGAGCGAGATAACATGTCACCCAAAAACATGGGCACTCCACCTAAGCGAGTAGCTCGAGCAAAAATAGGATCAAGACTCTTCAACTCTCGCCTAGGCGAGCCTGGCTCTCTTGAGCAAGATTAGCAGAGGGTATCCATGTTCACGCATGCATAATGCAGAATTTTCAAACCAAGACCCCAAACAAGCATCATCACGCATTCCTTAGGCAACAATAATCCTTATAGACATGCTTAGACCTAATTGAACCACCACAATTCGTGATTGAACCACAACAACCCTATAATACAATTACCCCAATCATATTCATGCAATTGCTTAAGATGGCTCCAACAACATCAATGCAATTACACCTCTGAACCATACCATGTAGAGTACGAAAATTCACAATCACACACTATCATACATGCATTTCAGAGTATACGAAAATCCTCAATCATAAAGACATGCCAAAAGAACTCCCCTAACCTGGTTTTCTCAGCTTCAAATAAAAGAAGGTGGATGGTTCTCCCTTAGTGCTCTCCCAACTCTGCTCTCTTGGATTTCCTCTAACCCTCTTTTGACTCAATTTTCGTGCTCCTTACCACTCCTAATTACTCTATTTTCCCTTTTTATATGGTGTGCACAACCAAATCAACCAAATCTTGTTTGTGACAATTTCTATAATTCTATAATTATGTTATCACTCAACATAATCATGCATATTATTAAAATTAAAATAATTCAAACAACACACAAATGGCATACATAGGACTCGAACCTAAGTCCTCTCACATAATCAAAGTACTCTCAACCATTTAAGCTAGTACTATTCCACGTCACCACAATTAACATTAAATGCCATAAAGACTTCTACTATCCGCATTTATTAAATAATTATTTATTTAATTATTTAATTTTCTCGGGTCTTACATTGAATCCTAATTATATCTCCTGGTTCTTCGAAGATTAGTCAAATAGTTCAAGTACATTGAATGTACTTTTTTCCCAGTCTTATCAAGCATTAATACCCCTCCAATAAGTCATAATATATAAGCTTTTGCATGTGCATCAATGTCCTCAATATTCGAATTTTCATTTATAGGTAACAAATTTTCCCTTAACCATTTTAGTTTAATCATAAAACCTATAATGGATTCCCCCTTAATCGATGTTATACCTAATAAGGTATCACACATCTCGTCCCAATCCAACATAGTTGGACCAATGACACGAGGTACATCGACATAAAGCCCCAATTGAAGTAACACATCTTGGAAGGTTATGGAGCATTCTCCAATCGACAAATGAAACGTGTGTGTTTCAGGCCTCCACCTTTCTACCAAGGTAGTCACTAAACCATGGTCAACCTTTAAATGTCTCAATTTAGCCACACTGCCAAACCCTGCATCTAGGGATGTCAAAAAAATCCGTACCTACGAGTATCCACGGATAAAACCCGCAACGGGTAGGAAATGAATATTGTAAATGGATACCCATGAGTAACAGGTACGGATATTTTTTATACCCACATGTTAACGGAGCGGGTACGGGTATCATAGTATTCGTACCCGTGGATACCCGTACCTGCTATACTATAATTTAAATTAAAAAAAAAATAAAAAATATTATTAAAATATTAACATATTGATTTTGAATGAGTTATTTTTTTATCAATTAGTTTTAAAAAAAATCATTTCTTTGTAAACTGTCATTCAACACTATTTAAATGATTTATATGGACTTTGTTTGAAATTTATGAATGTTATGTATTGTATTTTATTTAAATTTACGATTAAAATATAATTTTATTTTTTTGTAAATACCCACGAGTACCCATGGATATTAAAAAATTATGTGGGTACCCACATAACGGATACCCGACGGATATGGGTACGAGTATGGGGAGGATATTTATCTAGCGGGTAGGGTACGTGGGAGCTACTACCTGTACCCTACCTGCCCCATTGACATCCCTACCTACATCTTGTATTACAGAAACAATAGTTGGATGAGGTTCAGGCATGGAGTGACAGTAAGACGACACAATGCTTCCTTCCATGTCCTAAACAACCAAGTAACATATGTCATTATATAAAAACTTAGGTGTGTTAATAATAAATGTAGTTGACATACCCGAGAAACAATGTATACAACCCTGTGGTCTTGTTGTATCCATAGTAACATTTTGTTTAACTCTTTCTAGGTTTGTGTACATAAATTGGCCACAAAATAGGTACTTAGTAGTAAAAAAGGCTGAAAAATTAAGTCAAGATCATGAATTTAGGGATTTTATTGGTGGTCTTAATGATGTCATAAAAATATTATTTATAATCAATTCTATGGTATTTCATGCAATAAAGCCAATGACATAAGTTTGAATTTTAGTTGTCGTCTTAATGATGTGATAAAAATAATACTTAAACTCAATTCAATATTATTTCATGTACTTAAAAGAATGTCATAAGTTTCGGAGACTAAAAAAAATATATTTGTGGGTAGATAATGTGTCAAAAAAATAGGTAGTTAGTAGTTAAAGAAAAATTCAATTTAACACAAATACTTTGTTACATTGCACACACTAAAATCATTCATGGAAATCGTCTACTAATCATAAAATTAAGTAAACAACTTATTCAAACTTCCCTAAACAGATAAACAACTAAGCTTTAGTTATCGACATTATTGGCTCTAGTTGAGTTTGTTGCATCCAAATTGTCACCTTCAGCAGGATATAGGGTTACTAAAAGCTTCATTGGAAGATCATGTGGGAGTGGAAGGAAGAAGGCAATCATGTTGTGGACATCGTCATTCGTAACAAGTTGAATTGTTTCATACTAGTCCCAGCGTTCTAACACAGACTTGTGAAACCAGGCATCCTTTACCCTTCTTCCCTAACTGCAGCAACAATAGCTTACAATTTCTTCCTTCAACATTTGTAAATTCGTAGTAGTCGACACATAAAAAGCACAATTTATGCGACCTTCGTAGATAAAAACAACAAGAAAACTATTATGAATGTTATTTTCGTGATGGATAACCATCCTTGTTTTGCTAATAGCCATCTATAGTTGTCAACTGAAACGAAATAATAATTTATAAGTGGCTTTATTCACCTGGTACAGTTAAATAAAGCATGATTATCATTCATCGTGCAATGTATATATTAATTGTGGTCGTCTACATCCACAACTTTATTTTGAATGAAACAATTGAAGTTGGTGTCACGTGATAACAATGGCTAAAGCCTACTACTCATGGGCAGTGGTGCCTATAATTTTAACTTGACATATCACATGCTACATAATTAAAGCTACCAGACATAGACCACTAAGAAAAGATTCTAGGTTCTTCTGCAAAATGGATCTAAATCTTATGCGTTCAATTATTCTACTTTGAATCTCAATCCTTAACCTAAACAAACAAAAATTGTCATTGATGTATCCCACGCTTAGCCATTCAAGCTATAAATAATGCCCTACATCAATCTAATCAAGTCAGTGTCATATCACTCCTACTTCCAATGACATCTACAACATTCACTGTGTTTATGTACTTTAATGGCAACATCTATGTTGAATATTACTATTCCGATAAATACATTAGCTCCAACACGGCATGGGTGATCGTAACAAATACTATGAGTCTGTCCCAAATTAAGCATGCAATCCTCAACCACTTCAACGGTTCAACGTTACACGAATACGAAGTACACTTATGTTACATGTTACCGATCTTTATATCTGGCAATATTAGACATTGCCAATCTTGTATGATGTGTGGAGATGACGACATTGAGTCCATTTTTTATATGGGAACGACAAAAGCATGCCATCTTCCAATTGAGATAATGACCTTTATCACAGCAAGGCATCAGAATGCAACCCTTGTGAACTTCTGCTTCATCGATGTGTATGCAAGTTTTAATTTCAATGCATTTTTACTTACATAATGGGGGTGGTGACATGCTAATTTTATTTTAAGATACATAAACATGCAAGATTTTATTGAACTGACATGAAAACCTAACATGTACTTGTACTAGCATGATCACCTAAAATTTAGTCAAGTCACATGGGTTCATAAGAGGTCGTGTTAGTCACACGGGTTCATAAGAGGTCGTGTCAGTCACATGGGTTCATAAGAGGTTGTGCCAATCCTATGGATACATAAGAGGTCATGCCAGTCACATGGGAACATAAAAGGTCGTGCTAGTCACATGGGTACATAAGAAATCGTGTCAGTCACATGGGTACATAAGAGGTCGTGTCAGTCACATGATAACATTAACTCTAGTGCAAGTCACATGATGACAATACAGAGTCACATGATAACTTTAATTTGTAGTATAAAAGACCACCTTCACCATCACATTCTAAACTCACAAATTCAATATTGCAATTTCTCCTTACTTTGAAAACTCAATTCGAAAGTCCTATTCAACCACAAGCTCAATGGAAGGATCAATGCTTGTTTACGTGTACAACGATGGAGACATGGCCAATGACCCTCAAACTGGTGTCTCTTTTGCATCCGCAAAGACAATCATGGTCCACATCCATAGAGGTTTTGGGTTGTCCAAACTTATTCACATAATAATGGAAAAGGCAAACAGAGATCCAAGGGATGGAGTTCTACTCATACATTTCAAATTTCCTACTAAAGTGTGTGGCCAACATGTCACGTACACAACCACTCAGATTCAAGATGACGATGACTTGGATGGCGCTTTCGACCTGTACACCACCTACAACTCAGGTATCAAACCTTCACAACCAAATTCTTTGTCACATTTTGATGCACATCATCCACAACCAAGAGGTCTTTACCAAAAATTAAAAGAAAACTATAATTTCAATATTTATAAACATCTATTAACAAAAATTAATACTATAGAAATTAAAAAATAAACTTTTAAATTAGATTGACATTTATATTTCCAAATTACACCTAAAATAATTTAATACACAATACTAAATCTATTTTTAAATTATTTTTTTTAACTCAAGAAATTCAATAAAAAATTAAATTACATTTACTTTCATATTTTTCCAAATAATATCTAAAATAACTTAATACACAATACTAAATATTTTTTTTAATTTTAAACTTAACAAATTCAAAAATAAGTAAATTACATTTTTTAACCTCTAATTCAATCATTTTTTGAAAAAAACGAAAATAAAAAAATAACACCTAAATCTATTGTTTTTAAATTTCAAAAATCCTAATTCAACCCATGTCAAAATTGGGGTCCTTGGGACCAAATTCCCACCTATAAAGGAAAATCATCCTATATGTGTAATTTTTCTGCATAGTGTGCTATATGGGTCAAATTAAAGGGAAACTATGCTATTTGCATAAAAAATCATATTTATTTTCTTCTAAATAATTAAATTTTCAAAATATATAAAATTGTATTAACCAGGAGATTCATACAACACAAAAAGAAATATGTACATATACAACAACTATTCTCTACTAACATGCACTTGTTTTTGTAAGTTTCATATAAGGCTTAGGGCACCTAAGTGTCCTGTATTATTTATTTAATTCTTTTTTGTTGATAAAAAAATGTACAACAACTACTCTCTATACATGCCATCAACAACTTTACTAGTGCATGTCACTCCTACTTGCACTATCATTTGTTCATGTATAACATACAATCATAACAGATGAATAAATCACAACCAAACAAAAAATAGGATACGCTAGTGAAATTATAATACATTATATATATAAAATCATCACATATAATATTACATACTCATCTCATTTACTCACGTATGTTATTCTCATCACCATAAACAATCAATATCATACTATAGGAATCAAATGTCTAACACATGTCCATAGTGGCATCAAATAAAACAATAACCCAAATTGGCTTATCCCTTGAGGATCTCTCATAACATGGACATTTGACTCTACTTATGGAAGACACGTGTATTGAGTAGAGTTAGAGATTTTGCACTAGTCATACTCTTTTTCGCCCTTGGATAAAGCCATAAATGAATCAAGGCCAATATCCTCCACCAATATGACAAGGTAAATTCTTTATACATGTGGGATTTGATCCTTTTTCTTACCTTTATTTCTTTCTTTCTTTCATGTACGTGTGGAAATAAGGCGAACTGTGTTAAATTGTGGTAAATGTGTCTTGTAAAGGAAGTTAGCTATTTAATTTGATTGTTATATGTTGTGATTTTTTTTTTTTGATTTAATGATGTTTTATTCCTCATTGTACCTCTATCCTCTTAACATTTTTCCCTTCTAAATTTCACCCACCTTTACTTTTTGCTTCATTACATTCTCTATAAAGACCTCTTGATCTTGCATTACATGTGCTTATTGATTGTTAGTATCAGAGTCTTGCTAAGTAATGATAGTGTTTGCTTTCATGAGCATTCAAAACCTAAACACTTAAAAGTGAGGAATTTTATCTTGAGTAGACTTTATCAAATTTTATTCACCTTTTTAATTCAAGTATCGTCCTATGTGCATAATTTCTGAGTTTTCCATTCACATTTTTCATGGCTACTTGATTTGTTGAGGGTTATATCTTTCATAATCCTATTCATGTGAAATAAAATTATAATTTTGAAATTCTTGAGTTTTGCCCAAGAGTGCAAAAAGATAAGTGTGGGGGTATTTTATAAATGCTTTTTTATAAAGACTTTTTTATAAACTTAATTTTAGACATCTCTAGGTATAATTGAGTTTAAATTCAATATTTTAATTGGGACTTTTCCAAATAGGATAAAATGAGAATTGAGTGAAATCATGTACTGAAATAAAACTTTTAAGCCTTGTTAGATGATAGTTGTTCTAGGCAAAAAAATATGTACCAGATGCTCTAACTAGAAGAGTCTAATTAAAGAGTCTAGTATGATGAAATCCACTAGAAGACTTGATAAATCATCTATGAGCTAGTTTTGATGATATTATATAATTGCATAGATGTTCTTAAGCATTCATATGTATGCCTTATAAGTCATAAATAGTATATAAATGATATAGTGTTAAATAATCTAATGCTCTATAGATACGCTAGCACAACTAAATTAGAGATTTTATATTGGTAAAAGAAGCCAATATCATAAGCTTAAAGAAGAAATAAAGCATTATTGAAGATGGAGAAGAAGAGATGATAAAAAGATAAGGCCTCTAACCAATGTGTTGCTAAAATCGTCTAGTCAACATATCGTCTGATCAGTGTTTTGTTGAAATCATTTAGTCGGTACATAGTTGGATTTGTCTTACGTGCTTCACTAGCATTGTCTATTTAGTGTATCATTAGATCATTTGATGAAATCATATGATGGATTTGTCTAATGTAGTTGTATGATGAAATTATCTAATGGACTGGCCTAATGTACCCATTTGCTGAAATCATCCAATAGACTTCTCTAATGTACTGATGTAATGAAATCATAAGATGGACTTGTCTAATGTACTCATATGTTAACATCTTTTGATGAACCCATCTAATGTACATGTATGATGAAATCATTTGATGGTCTCGTCCATTGGACTCATCTGGATAACTCGCCTCCTAAGACTTGTCTAATGGTTTCGTATAACATGTATCGTTTGGAGGACCTCATCTACACATATTGTCTCAAGGACCTATTTTACATATATTATTTGACACGTTGGGGGACCCATTGTATGAGTTGGATTTTCTACAAGTTAAAGTTTTTGTTAAGGTTTTATTCTATGCAAGACTAAGGTGACATTTTGAAATGAGATAACATTGGAGATAACTTTTCATTTTATCTAACCTAGTATTCTATGAACATAAATTGATCTTTAATCCTTTAAATATCCATACAAAATCTGCATGAAATATATTAACACAAATGGTTGTTCTATGATGATAACACTATAAGTCCAACAATTAACTATGGATTGATTAAGAAAAGCCTAAGCTTTGACTTTTTTTTAGCAACAAAAGTGATTAAAGGAGGAACAAGTGAGGAACTAGATGAATTCATTTATGCTTGTTTAATTAATTCAAGCTTTTATACTGGTTTGCTTAATCGAAAGATAGAAGAATACATTATTACTTTAATCATAGATGCTTAGAATGAATGAGAGTCTTACCGAGTTAAATGAAGTTTATTTAGTTAATTCAAAATCTCTTTTTATAAATTAAATGAATGATAATCATATGATAACCAATAAAGAATTCAACTCTGAAAAAGCAAGAGAATCAACATGTCTTTTATATTTGTATGTTTTATTTCTTTATATCATTTGTTGCTTTTAAAAATCCCTTTTTAATATTATTTTATTATTTTTTTAACATTTCTACATAGTATTATATGTATTATTTTGAGTGAAATTCAAATAATTTTTGTATTGTATAAATCCTCTAATTGTTTAAGAAATTTATATTTTAAAGAAATTTGTAATTTTTTTTTATGGAGGACCGTAAATACATATTATATGCTTATGGTTATTCATTGCTTAATATCTAACTTATAATAATTCATTTAGTAATGTAAAATTGCTAAATTTGGATGTTACGGTTTTTTTTGCTAAAATATGATAAAATATTACTTTGTGTATAAAAGTTTTATATATACAGAAAACAAAATTAAAGGTTAACATTAGAAAATTTTGGGTTAAATATATTTGTGGCCCTTAGCTTTTAGTAAAAATTGAAATTAGTCCATCTTCGAAACTTTGACCCAATTTTGTTTTTCAACTTTATAAATGAATAAATTTAGTTATTTTAACCAAATTTTGTTAAGTTTATTTAACATTGCAAAAGCGTTTAATATTGAAACGCAAATGTGTCAGTCGGTATAAACAACTCAAATGTTAAACGCGTTTGAAACGTCAAATACGTCAAATAAATTTAACAAATTTTAATTAAAAGGATTAGATTCACATATTTCTAAAGTTAGGGACTAAATTGAATCAAAGTTTCGATGAAAGACTAATTCCAATTTTCATAAAAAGTTAAGAGACCAGAAAACATATTTAATCCTAAAAATTTTTAATTAAATATTATTATAAATAAAATTTCTAATAATGAAAATAATTATTAGAATTATGTATGTCAAATAGGTTATGAAAAAAAAAATAAAATGGTTGTTGATAAAAAAAAATTACCAAATTACTAACCGTTGAAATCAGTTAAAAATTTTATATCTTCACTCCTTAGATAAATTACACAAGGAGTTGGAAGTCTCTATAGTTATGGATGTAACGCCCCATTTAATTTATATACATAAAATTAAAGGAAACGTCACACAGAGATAAATCAACAATGCAGTCCTGGGGTTCATAACGTCACCCCTACAAAACCAGGCACACCACGATGCCAACTA
>Ga0214542_1000755_pt1 | contig 61731 bp, 27 predicted proteins | sample CNSS1metaG_FD_160096 | JGI IMG/M metagenome (GOLD analysis project Ga0214542, IMG submission 160096) | Root nodule microbial communities from cowpea collected in UCLA plant growth center, Los Angeles, California, USA - CNSS1 | ecosystem: Host-associated > Plants > Roots > Nodule | place: USA...
CACAAATATCACCTTGTATTCGTTCTAAAAATGAGATTGACTCATTTCTAATTTTTTCTGGTGATGGTCTTATTATCAACTTTCCCTGCGAACATGCAGTACATGAGAAATCATTGGACTGAAGAAGTTTTTGACTTTTAAGTGAATGTCCACATGAGTTTTTAGCTATTTTTCGCATCATGATATATCCAGGATGACCCAACCGATCATGCTAAACAAGAAATTCATTCTTATTTGTAAGCTTCTGGCTTACAATAATATGCGTTTCAATCGCATTAATATATGTGTAGTACAAGCCATAAGAAAAGGCTTATAATTTCTCCAATACACATTTTTTATTTGACTCAATTTGAGTGATATAAAGATATTCAATATCTCCTTCATTATTTGTCTCAATATGATATTCATTTAGACGAATATCCTTGAAACTTAATAAGTTTCTATTGGACTTAGGAGAATAAAATGCATTTTTAATATTCAATCTTGTACCTCTCGGTAGAAGTACAGTAGCTCTTCCAAAGCCTTCAATTATATTTGTAGTACCAGAAATAGTACTAACATTGACTTCTCGCATTACCAAACAAGAGAAAAATTTATTACTCTTGGAATTGTATGAGTTGTTGCACTATTAGCAAGGCACAGATCCTCATCATTGGTGTTAATGCCAATATTCATTCTTCATATAAACATAAATATCAATATTAGAGATTACTTTGTAAGAGGAGAAGAAGAAAAAATAGAGGATTTTATTCATAAAATCATAAAATCTTATACATATAAAAAAAAGCAACATGAATTAAATATAAAACATTGTCTTAAAATTTAATAACATAATATAAAATAAAATAAAACTATTTTCTAACACTCCCATCACCAATATGGTGATCAATACTTCCACCAGGTTTAGAAAAGAAATCACCAATATCAAGATGAGTAGTATCTATATGGCCATAATTAAAATCACCATCTTCATAAGCAAAATGTGTTTCTTTGTTCTTCTCATTATTTGTAAGATGCTTTGGTGTACAATAAGTACAACTCAAATGACTTTTACCACTGTAATGATAATATAACTTTGATCTTTCTTTTTGTCAATATTTTCACATTTCCCTTTTCCATTTTTCACAATATTGTGCCACTTCTGGTGACAAAATGTGTCTTTGAAATTTTCTTTATAACCATGTCCATAATCAATATCATGATCATGATCATGATCATGAAAATATAAATCAAATGTTGCTTCATTCACTTCTGGGAATGGAGCAGAACCAAGAACCTATTGGACATGCTTCATGATTTTCTATCAAAAGTTCATTGCTTTGTTCAACCATACAGAGGCATGAAATAAATTCATAATATTTATTGTTGCATTCACTTCTGGGAATGGAGCAAATTAGGCAGATCTCATGATTTTTCATCAAAATCTTTATTGCTTTGTCCAGCCATACAAATGTATGAAATAAATTCATAATATTTGTGAAATCTTTATTCACAATATTGTTCTCGTAGGAACAAATTAGTTGCTCAAATGCTTTATTTTTCTTTCTTTAATAGCATCACCCATACCCATTGTATCTAGATGAATTTCAGCATCTAAAATCCATGATAAATAATTCTTCCCCAAAATATCAAGGGTCGCAAATTCAAGCTTTGCAAGATTTGACATGTTTTAGAACTAGCACATAAAATATTAATATAATCAAATTTCATGTATGAAATTACTGAAATCAAATAATAATAATAAGACAGAGAAAAAAAAATTAAACAATTATCATCAAAAAAAAAATATAAGATAAAGTTTGTGAATGAGAAAAAGATTAGAAAGAACCTCGGTTGAGGAATGTAGAACGTTGTTCTTAGGTAGAAAAAAAAATGTCTTCACGCTCAATTGGATACGACACACATACAAAACAGGAGTTACTTCCTCCTCTCTCATTCTCTATTCTTCATCTCCTTTTCTCTCTCTTATTACCTTTAATTTTATAACAATATTACCTATTTAATTTTTTTATTATATTTTATAATTATTTATCTTTATCCAAATTTTATTTGATATTTTATTTTACATTTATACAATTATAACTTCTTTCATAATATTTGACATTGAATAAAAGATAATATGTATAATTTTTATATTGGATATTTAATAATATCTTATTTATTTTATTGTAATTTTTATTATTTTGTAAAATAATTATTTAATTAATATATAAAATAATTAAAAAATGAATTCGAATATTGATAAAGTGCATGTGAAATACCCATTAAATATTAAAGTGAAAATAAATTTGAATTTTTATTTAAAAAGTAAAAATTAGATAGTCAACAATCCCACTACCCTACAACAATCCCCTAGAACATTACACATGTTCTGTGTAATTCCCTTCCTTTTTTTTAAACATAAATAATATACACTAAAATTTAAACATTTTAAAAGAATTTAATAACGTGATCTCGATTTTTATAACGATGGAAATATTATTTTTGATAAAATCCAAAATTAAAATTGATTAATTTAATAAAAATAAAAGAATATATTAAGTATAAATGTCTTTCAATTTCTTAATCATGTGAAAAGTTTTGATTGATCACCACCGCATAAATACTAAGCTAAGTAATCCCCAATTTTTATAAATATGATTATAGAAACCCATTTTCCCGTTATGTAATCTCTCATATCTTGAAAAAATTCTTTTCTGTAAAATAACTTTTTTTATTATAAACATTGGGTTCATTTTTAAAAAGTATGTTTCAAAAATCAGTTTCTTACTAAAATTTTAATAAAAAGATAAAAAGATACACATACCAATAAACAGTACAAAGAAGAAAAAATGTTTCAAACAGTCATGGTTTCTATTCTCACTCCAAAAAAACAGTAAGAAAGAGAAAGGAAAAAAAAACAAAAAATAAAGAAAAAAATTGAAATCATTTGTGCTAAATACACTAAAATTGAATGAAATTTTAATACTTTATTTATTATAAATAAATTTATATTTACACATTTAATTATAATTATAGTAAAATATCTATAACTAAATTATATGTTAAAAATATATAGAATTATCAACTATTTTTTCCAAATAATGAAAGGTATAATTAATTATACGAGAGAGAATGCTAATCGGCATCTACAGACTAAAAAGTAGTTAATATGCATTCTTCATATTATTTTTATATTCAAAATTAAAATAATTAAGTAGATTAATTAAAATAATAGAAATTTTAGAAATTCTGATAATTTAATAAAAATAAAAATATTTTTTTAAATTTTTAGACAACAATTTATTAATATAGAAAAAAGTTTTGGAATTTGTAAGATTTTTACTAAAAAAATAAAAATAAATTTTTTTTCTTTTTTTTGTAAATTTTTTAGATATTTAACACTATTTATTTTTTATTTTGTTAATTTATTTCTTTTTTATATTTAATTATATTAAATAATATTAAAATATAATTATTTAATTATTTTTTAATTTTTATTGATGAACATTAAATAAAATATCAAATATATCTGAATAAAAATATTTTTATTTTTTAAATAAAATAAAATTATATTAATAATTATTAAGTCAAATTTTATTTAATATCATATTTAATTATGCATTTTTATAAACTTGATACATATTAATTATCTTTAATTAGTAGTGAAAATCTTTAACTAGTTTTGCACTTTTTATACAAATTATCTTTAATTAGTAAGATCCTTAATTATTTTTGTACTTTTCATATAAATTTTTATGCAGTATAATCAATTTCACACAAATGATATTAATGATGACTTTGAAAACTTTGGGCCTCTCCCTTTCCTTTCTTCCTTGGATGCACTCTATCGCCATAACAAAAATATGTGTTATTTTCTGCCTGTCATGCGCAAAGGATTTTACATCCTGAAATTTATCTTATTTGAAAATTTTCCGATTTAAAATAGAAAAATGCTGACCTTAAAGAAAATTAATTTGCATTAATTTTTTTATTTTATATTGAAAGTTTAAATAACTAAATATATTAATTAAGATATTATAAATGTATATAACAAATTTTATAAAAATAAAAATATCCTTTTAAATTAATAACATATAAAATAATAACTTTAAAATTTATAAGTCTCTATTAAAAAGAAAAAAATATTTTTAGTGACACTTCAAGAGTTTTTTAAAGTGAAAATTTCAAATGTAAGACCGTCTAAAAAGTGTGTCTTTAAGTTTTACAAAAAAATTGATAGTTTAGTTGTTTTTTATAATTTTCTTTTATGTTTAACATTTTTTTTTCTGGTTGTTATGTCAATTTAAACTTTCTTATTTTATTATTATATTTATTTTTTAATTTTTATCGTTGAACATTAAATAAAATATGAAACCCACATATACTATATTTATGGACAATTTTGTTTTTTAAATTAAATAAAATTTCATTAATGATGATTAAGTCATATTTAATTTAATATTATACTTATCTTTCTATTTTTTATAAAATTTAAGGCATATTAATTACTTTAACAAGTATCTTAGAATACTAGTTAACGAGACCCTTTAAAATATTAAAAAGTGACCATTTTATCGATTTCTTTTTCTGCGAGGTTTATGTATTTGGTCTTGATTTGATGAAAAAAAAGTTTTTGAAAATTGAACATTTTGATTCTAATATATTCAGATTTTAGTAGATAAAAGAACCAAAAATCTATGTTTTGTTATACATAAAAAATATCCTGATTTATTTATTAAACGTACAAAAAAGATAATTACATTTTATTAATAATTTAATAACAAATGATATTTGAAATTCAAACATTATAATTAACTTGTAAAATAGTCTAATAAAAATTAAAACCAGAAAATCATTCTTTCACTAATAAAATAGTTTATTCTTTCAGAAATTTAGCTATTACTGGTTAACCAAAATATAATTTATTTATACATATTTCCTATATTACCCTTTCATCCAACGCTCAGGATCCACAGAGGAGAGCAATTTTGTCATTGAAGTCCAATTCGGCACTATATAATATATGTCTAGTAACAACACGGTTAAAAAAAAAAACTTGAATAAATTAGAAACAAGGTAAAGGGGGAAAACACTAAAACCGAAAACCTTGAAGGGGGTGCGCAGTGTGTTGGGCGAAGAAGTAGAAGCGTGTAACCCTAGTTAGGGTTTGCAGTTCAATTTACGATTCCTCTCTCGTCTGATTGTAGCGCTGGATCCGTATCGTCTTCCTCCGTCCACGGAAGCGCCTTTCGCTCGATCTTTCGGCGATCTTGGTAACATGTATGGTCCCCGAGGGTATGTCAACCTAACTTCATCTTTTTTATTCTGTGTGCCTTTTCCTTCCAATTTCTTTGTTCTTTTAGTAATTTATGGGGTTTTATTTCCGTGTGGTGGTGCTTATGATTAGAAATCGTGTTTGCATTTAATTTTCTTTGATTTTATTGTTTATATGGATATGTGCTTTGGTTATAGGGTGATTGGGGTTGTTTGTTGCATGAAATTGTATTGACTTCCTATGTGTGAGCTTTGCTGGGTTGGGTTCGCCAAACAACATATCTATCAGGTCTCAGGCCACGAATATGCTTTCTTTTCTCTCTTAATTTTTTGTGTTTTTTTATTTTGAATAATTTAATATCCTATAGTATGCCTCATATGATATGGAGTCTCTGAGCATGTCTAATTTTCTTTCAACCTACTGGTCAAGGTCAATAACGTGTTGTTGCAATCAATCACATTGTGCTTATTTTGTGTTTACATGATTTTTTAAATCAATTAGCCTTTTAAGCCGTGTTAGTGTAACATTTGGTATATTACTTCACTATTAAGTATTAATCTTGCACAGCTTATGATTGAATTTGTGCAAACTTTTCTATCTTTTGATTTTTTATATATGTCCTGCATAATGAATGTGTTGAATATAATTTTTTGTGGTCTTGGTGTGGTTCTCTCTGTTTCTAATGGTGGTCTGATTGATCTGTTGTTATTTTTTTTCTCTCCGATGTTTGGCTGTGGGTGTTGTGATGAATATTATGAGTAATAGGAATTAAAATTAAGTGTCAGGGAAAAGAGGGTTGGGTTTGGCTTTATTAACATGTTGAGTGGGGGATTGTTTTTTTTTGGGTATGGAAATTTGAAGGGCAATGTTGGGAAGCGGGGGGGTTTCGGACGGGTACGAGGTTGGCTCAAAGAGACAAAGAATGATGGAATCAAATCCATACTTCGCAGTGAGCAGCGGGACAGGCAGCTTACCTTATGGATATGCTGGTGGCTTTCAGCCCCCTCCCTTTCCTGTGGTTCGTCTCAGGGGGCTTCCATTCAACTGTACCGACATTGACATCTTGAAGTTTTTTGCTGGACTGACCATTGTCGATGTGTTGCTGGTCAACAAGAGTGGACGGTTCTCAGGAGAGGCCTTCGTGGTATTTGCAGGAGCAATGCAAGTTGAGTTTGCTTTGCAGAGAGATCGCCAGAACATGGGTCGCCGTTATGTAGAAGTGTTCAGGTGTAAGAAGCAGGATTATTATAATGCTGTTGCTGCTGAGATCAATTACGAAGGAATATATGATAACGATTACCATGGTAGTAGTCCTCCACCCTCCCGGTCAAAGAGGTTCAGTGATAAAGATCAAATGGAGTACACTGAGATATTGAAGATGCGTGGCCTTCCCTTCCAAGTGACAAAATCTCAAATTGTTGAATTCTTTAAAGATTTCAATCTGATAGAAGACAGGGTACACATTGCATGTCGCCCTGATGGGAAAGCCACTGGAGAGGCATATGTGGAGTTTGTTTCTGCTGAGGAGGCCAAGAGGGCAATGTCCAAGGATAAAATGACCATAGGATCAAGGTATGTGGAGCTGTTCCCTTCTACTCCAGACGAAGCTAGACGGGCAGAGTCAAGATCAAGGCAGTGATCGTGGTATTTTATCTTGTTTTAGGACTTTTACCCTGTTCCTTCTTTTGCTGCTATAATGTTTTCAACTTTAGATGTACTTTATTATTAGTAGTTAAACTTTTTATACTTGCTTGTCTTAAATGGATGCATTAATTGATTAATAGAAAGGGCCTTGGAATAATATATGGCTCTGGGATGTGAAAATGTGTAATATTTCAAAATCCTTCCTTTCAGTTATGGTAGATTCGTGTCAGATTTTAATATTGTTATATGCCGTGAAGGTAATTAATACTAGGCTGGGCTTTAATGATATTGTCATTTCCAAAGTTCAATAAATTCGTATGGTTATTACATCGAGGGAAGTTTCTTCCTGCACGTCCATGAATTTTCTCCTGCACCCCAAAATAAAATAAAAAATTGCTTTTGCCCTTTTGGGATTTGTGCAATCTCGAAGTCAAGAGGGATTTTTGTGCAATTTAGAAGGCAAAAAATATTTTTGGATTATGTAATATGAAATTAATGTTTTTTCCCCTTAAAGTAAGAAAGTAAGATTTTTGGATTGTATAATGACTTTTGAATTGTACAGTGTAGGAGCTATTTTTTCTTAATATTTCCAACTTTGATAAGATATTTTTTATTTCACTCCAAAAATGTCAAAAACGGTTTCTTTTTAATATGTAGGTGCCTACATAAGAAAGGGGAAGTTTTGGATCAAGTGTCTTTTTAGGTCAAAGAACTCAGTTTGGGTGGGTTAGCTTGTGGGAATGGTTCCTCTATTGGGCTTCGTGTCTCAACGTAATCTGTGCTGTACATGATGGTGTGTTTGGTTCAGTACTAGAGACCCCAGGGTCAAAACAATGCAAAAACATGAAGTGATGTGTTTAGTTTTTTGTGTGAACAGATGTAATGATGGAGTTTAATTATAAGTTCCCTAGCCATTTTATAACCTTATTGTTCAGCAATTATTTGAGATAAGAAAAAGTCTTATTATTTAGATATGAAACGCATGAAAGTTGGAACAGAGATAAAATAGTCGTGCTTCATTAGTGGAGGGTATACATTGTATTTTTTAAATTTCATATCATATTGGTGGAGGATTGTATTTTTTGAAATTTCAATTTATATTTAATTTAAATTTAATCCAAATGTAATAAAATAAATTGATTTAAGGCGAAAATTTTGATTTTTTTTTTCAGTTTTATAAAATGGGTAAGTTTCTGAATGGGCTGAATTTTTTTTATAAACTCAATTGGTTTTGCCTAATCTCCACAGGCAATTTTTTTGTTTCACTGGGTACAAACAAAGAACCACACTTCCCACCAGAAACTGATTCACTCACTTATTATCTTTTGTACCATCAAATTTGTTCAATGGTGCAACTGAAGGTCAATTCCAACATCATGCATTAATATCATAACACATAGGAAAACAAACAAAATCTATTATGAGATGCTTAAGATTTGTCACCACACTAAATATATGCCAAACCAGCAATCAATAATAAGCCTCAAGGTTGTACTTTAAGCTTGACCTAAACTATATTGATCCTCAGGTGTCCAAACACATCGCTTCACATGAACATAATACTCATTCAGATCACTGAATATGCATGTTACACATACCATGATTGTAGTACCATGCTCTCGGGTACTGTTACAAAATAAACAAAAATCCTAACATAAATCAGATCTTCATCGATTCATTGCAGGTTCACCAAATTAGGGTGAATCGAAAAAGGGAAGGGAATCGAATCTATCGTGGGTAAGTTTCGTTATCATTGGTGACCTTCATACCTGTGGAGTCTTGCTTTCCAAATGGAGTCGCGTAGTGGGAAGAAGAAACTTAACAAAACCATAAATTAAGGCGCAATGAAGAACAAAAACAAAATTGAAAAAAAGAAACGAATTTGGTCCAATCCAACTCGCTTTGTGGCCTAGCGAGCCAGATGTATCAAACTGTATCAGATTGATGAGCTGAAATATCTGACTTAGCTCGCTTGTTTGTTGTTGGCGGGTCAGCTGACACTCTTACTTATATCATAATTATTATCATTAATTTCAATCATTATAAGTTTTTTATTTTTTCTTTCAATCCAACATAACTAAATTTTTAACTTCACTTGCAATCTCTGATGCAACTCACCACAAAGGATAACGCTTTTACCACATTTCTTCCTTTCACCCTCCGAACCACATTGATACTTTAGATGTTTTTACTTTTGCAAAACCAACTTCTCAGTTCGATCCCTACCTCTGTGTTATACATTGTGCACCTATGAAGTGTGAAACTCAAGTTCAATTTTTTATGGGTTTTTTTTTTCTTTTGTCACAAAGTAGGGATTGCAACAATGTTTTGGAGGTTTTAAATGTTAAAGATAATTACATTTTTTTAGCTATTGAATCACATGACAATATTGTTGAATGTCCCTAACCTTTCTCGAAACTTCTTTATTGATTATTTGTCAATGGAGAGATGGTTGGAAATTTTTTGTTCAAGAAATTGCGAGTGGGGTTAAGAATCTATTTATGCTAAATTGTAAAAAAAAATTAGAAATTGTAGTTACAGAAATTGGTGATGAAAATAAAATTACAAAATTATAAAATTGTAAAATTATAAAACTATAAAATAACATATAATAACAAGTGACTATGTAACAATGTAAGATAACTATTATATCATTAAGTCAATAAAAAAATTAAATTGCAAGAACTGAATTGAAAAATATAATTTTTCTTTGACATCACCAAATTTTACTAAGAACTCAAATGAACATAGCCAAATTTATAATAAACTTAAAATTTAATTAAATTCTTTTAAAATAATTACGTACATTTTGTTAATTTTTATTTATTTATTTTAATATTAGCCTTAAAAAAAGACTTTTTGTGATTGATAATGTGTGTGTCGATGTTTACAAGAAAGGCTTCACTGGGTTTGGATGAACACCACACACCAAAGCACTGATATTTAGAGAGTGTTTGGAGGAGAGACTAAAAGTAAATAAATTCACTTATTATATACATGACACAATATATAGATCATATTACCCCAACAATAATCCACTTAAATAAGTAAATAAATCAAATTATAATGAGTTTGTACAAAGTAATTGAAGACATAAAAAAAAATCATAATTTGTACATAATAAAAGTATAAGAGTGAATCATGAATTACTCATAATAAATCTATCACCTAATCCATATAAATTACATTCTTCTAATATTCTTCGAAGAAAAAACAAGAAGAAAGACGCATAAAGTGGATGAAGGACTTCAATTCACAAAGAGAGAGATAAATTGGAGAGACAAACTTCATTTTAGTTTGGTTTAATTAATAGTATAGTACCCAGTTTGGGGCTAGTGTGTAAAATAGGTATCCGATTTTAAAAAAGTGTCAATTGCATTCCAACTTTTGGAAAATGCTCCAATTAGCTCCCTTTCAAACAGAGTTGACTAACGCCGTTAGTCAACGTGCCACGTGTCAATCTGTGGTTTTTTTGATTTTTTTTAAAAAAAATTAATTTTTTTTTAAAAAAATAAATAAAAATGTCACGTGTCAAGTCCCTGTGTGACACGTGGCATTGTCAGTGCCACGTGGCATTGCAATGCCACATGTCAGTATCACTATCAGATGTCATTGTGTTGATTTCGATTTAGTCTCCATTTATGTTTTTTCGTTTCAATTTAGTACCTACTTATGTGTGTTTGATTCAATTTTGACCTAATATTTTTTAATAATTAAAATATTTTTTTTATAAAATTAAAAGTAATTAAGTATAAAAGTTTTACAAAAATTAAGTATTTGATATTTATATTAAAATTTAGTGGTAAAAGTAATTTTATTAAGTCACTTTTAATAAAAAAAATTAGTATTACATTCATACCAATAGAAATTTTGATTTAAAATTAGTAGGACACAATATTGTTCTATTTTGAAAAAAAAAATAAAAATTAACAAAACATGAGTACTTAATAAAAAAGTAATTAATAAAGTAATATGTTAAAAAATTGTTTTTAATAAAAAATATTAGTATAACATTTATACAAATAATAAATTTGGTATGAAATTGAGAGAAACATTATAAATATTAGTACTTAATTTTGTAAAAATATTTATACTTAATTATTTTTAATCATATAAAAAATGCATTACAAAAATATTTTAATTATTAAAAAAAAAATGGGACAAAATTAAATCAGATATACATACTTAGGTACTAAATTGAAACAAAAAGAAATATATGGGGACTAAATCGAAATCAACATAATGACATCTGATAGTGATACTGACACGTGGCATTGCAATGCCACGTGGGACTAACAATGCCATGTGTCACACAAAGAGACTTGACACATGGCATTTTTATTTTATTTTTTTTAAAAAATTTAAAAAAAAATTAAAAAATTAAAAAAAAAAATTAATTTTTTTTTTAAAAATAAAAAAAACCACAGATTGACACGTGGCACGTTGACTAACGGCGTTAGTCAACTCTGTCTGAAAGGAACCTAATTGAAGCATTTTTTCAAAAGTTAAGATGCAATTGACACTTTTTTAAAACCGGATACCTATTTGACACACTAGCCTCAAACTGAGTACTATACGATTAATTAAACCTTTTAGTTTTGTATATTCAATTACTTAAATTTATGTGTACCATGTAGCATTTGAAGTTTCTTTTAAATTGTCCCACCACCTACTTTAATTAATGCTTAATTGGTAAACTCTTTAAATGAAGGAAGAATATCGATGGACACCATTTCACGACTATTTGACAACTTGTATAAAGGTAAAATAGTCTTAACAAAAATTAACTTTTATATTTTTAGAAGAGAAAGTAAATATTTATGAGGGATATTATCAAATGATAATAAAGAAAAAATGGTGTCAAAATATCAGTGTCCATAAATGAAATCATTCATAGTTTGTGTTCTCTATTTTTCATGGGAGTCCATATATAAAGTCTTTGTTCTTCACTATTCTTTTCTTTAATACTTTTGGCAAGGGGCATTGACTTATATGGAACGAATTTGAGGACAAAGTTGGATGCATTTCAATGAGAAACTGGTCAGGTTTGTTGGAGAATGAAAAGAAAAGATATATAGGAAACCCATATATGTGACACTGTCTCCATCATAGGGTAATTTATACCTAATTGTGGTATCTTACAATAATAATGGTTAGAATAACAAAACTACAATTTCAAACTTGTATTTTGACATACATTACTTTGCTTCCAATTGTCAAGTTAACCTTTTTGAATGCACTACATAATTTTTGACTTTATTAGTGAACCTAACTTAACATCACAATCTAAAGTATCTTTCTTGTCCACTTTTACTTTCCTCCATTTTCATTGTGCTTTCCTTCTGTAAGACTTTGCACTCATTGCACACAATCAGAATGGTAGCCATCTTTGAACAAATTTAGTTAGAAAACAGTAAGAAATATTGTTTGGCTATATGAAAGTGTAGAAATAAAAAAACAAGTTCCAATGTAATTTATTCACTATTTTATTTTAAATGCTTTTAAAAGTGATGTGTGTAAAGTGATAGTATTAATAGATGTTCAAATATTAAAATGAATTCATTTGATATATTATAAATTTATTTTGAAATTCCTTATTTTTCATTAGTAAAAATTAAAATTAATTCATGAAACTTTGGTCAAACCATAAAATAATTGGTATAATATTGGTATATATGAAAGCGTTTCTTAACTAAAGTGGCAGCCCTTTGTATTAAGTAAGGTTGTTTAATTGAAATGTATTATAGTGTAAATGTGTCTTACATTGTTATCCAATCATAAATTGTGACATGTTTAAATTATTAACTTTTAAAAGCGATTTTTAAAATAACTTTTAAAAGCCACATAGTTTGAACTATCCAATTCCTTGGTTGTGCGAGATAGGCCCCATGTATTATAAGTGCGTTTTATTTTATGTGCCTTTTTAGCACTTTCCAAAGACTAAAAAAAGCCAACCATTTTCACAATAATTTCATCGTTGAACATTTTTGCCCTCCACATTATCTCTCACAAATAAAATTTCTCACTATTGCAGTCTAACTTTTTGTCAACGACTATACCTTTGAATTTATTTCTCAAACATAAAAAATAGAGAGCAAAACGAAAATAAGTGCTTCCCTTCCACCTTTTGACAATCAACTAGGTCGGAACAATCATGGAAATTCCCCTACACATACTACTAACACAATGAGATTATACTATATTTCACTTTTTGAAACTGTTTTTTAGAGATTAAATCAGATTTAAAGTTTTATCTTTTCTAAAAATATTAAAGTTCATTAGACTTATCATTTTATTTGTTAATGTCTTCATCGGGGACAATGTATTAAATATCTCACACGCTTGTTTGCTAGATATATATATATATATATATATATATATATATATATCTATATATATATATATATATATATATATATATATATATATATATATATATATATATATATATATATATTGTTAACCAGACTTGAAAGTCTATTTTTTAAGAGTTTTCAATTTTTGAATTGAATTAGATTTGGATATGTACTTCAGAACTTTAAATATTTGAAGTGAATTAGATTTTAATATATATATTTCTAAACTTATAAAATACAAAAGAAAAGGTATTTGTTAATAAAGTTGTTTACCTTGATAAAACAGATTCAAGTCTCGTTCATTCGACCAACTTTGTCGGTGTTGTCTCTCATTTATGAACATTGTTACTTGTTTTGGTTTGAAGTGTTTGTACTATATGTATGGGAACACGCTTATCCGTCTATTTTATACAGTTGGAATGACCGGAGTTTATATGTTACTTTTTGTTGAACTTTTCATATATTATCAAATGTTGAGAAGGTTCCGTCTTCGGCTACTCCTTCTCGGATTATGCTTTTGGCATCACTTGGCATTAACCTCAATAAAAAGTAGTTACTATAAGTGGGAAAATGTGATATTTTTAAATATTAGAAGAATTTCATAACTATTAAATTAATTCATAGTTAAATCGGTGAATCATGGTTGGTTCAGATTTAGTTTAATGATTTGATGGTACATTGAGGGAAGGTCAATTTGTTATCCTCTCTTAAAAAAAGTGTTAATATTCTAACTTTTAAAATTGGCCTCGCCTCGATTAGATATTTTTAGAAAAAAAAAAAATTATTAACGATGTTAATGGCGCATCACGTGTTAATATTTATTTATTTATAATCTGTTTTTGCAAAATTAGTGTCATGTAACATGATAATGTCACATGTACCAAATATCATTGTTTTGATTTTAATTTAGTTTTTATATATATTTTATTGATTCAATTTAGTTTCAACTTTTGTGTTTTTATTTTATTTTGTCCCATTTTTTAATGATTGAAATATATTTTTATAATGCATTTTTTATAAGATTAAGACTAATTAAGTATAAATATTTTTACAAAATTGAGTACTGATATTTTGCTTAAAATTTAGTGGTAAAAGAAATGATTAACAAAATATGAGTTAATTATACAATAATGCAATATGTTAAAAAGTCATGTTTAATAAAAAATATTAGTATAATATTCATACAAATAATAAATTTGGTCTCAAATTGGAGAAAGACAATATTACTCTATTTTGAAGAAAAAAAAAATTAGGTGACTATACTGCTCTATTAGTATAACATCTTTTTTATCACTAAATTTTAATATAAATATCAGTAGTTAATTTTGTAAAAATCTTTATGCTTAATTAGTTTTAATCTTATAAAAAAATGGATTAAAAAATATATTTCAATTATTAAAAAAAAATTGGGACAAAATTGAACCAAAGATACAAATGTGGGGACTAAATTGAATTAAGCAAACATATATGAGGACTAAATTGAAATCAAAACAATGACATCTGGCACACATAGCATTGTCCTGCCACGTGGTACTGACATTGCCACATGGCACACATGCAAAAACTTTTTTTTTTTTTTGCAAAAAACAATATTAAAAAATTATAAAAAATCAAAAAGTGATATTGGTGCATTGTTAACACCCTAATAATTTCTTTCTAAAAGGAACTATTTAAAAGAGACCTATTTAAGACAATTTATAGAAATTAAGACATAATTAACACTTTTATAAAAGTGGCTACCAAATTGACATGTCCCTATCAAAGTAGGAACCATCCAAGTAATTAAACATCCGTAATTTTATGACCCTCTAAAAACTAGAGTTGTCAAAATGGGTTGGAACCCGCGAGTCAATCCGACTCACCATGGGTTCGGGCCGGGTTGGGTTGAAACTTTTTTACAAATTTCAATACGGGTTGATTTTTGACCTGACTCATTTAGAATTCGGCTCATCTAGGTTGAACCCATGGTGAGTCGGGTTAGCTCACCAACCCGCAGATAAAATGATCACACAAGTGTTTTTATTATTTTTATTAAGTTGGGCTTTACATTTGGGTCATGTTAAGTTATTTTTTTATCCAACACATAAATAATTTGTATATTTTTTTTATTTTGGTTTGTATTTGGATTGTATTAAAGTTTATTTAGATTTTAATTAGAATTACAATTTAGTTTTGACTGAAAAAATAATAAAAAAAAATATTTTTTTTAATTAAGTGAATTCGTGAGCCAACCCGTTTAACCCGCGAACCCGTGATGAGCCAGGCCGGATTCGAATTTTTTTGACTCATTAAAAAGTAAGTTGGGTTAGATTGGCTCACTAAATCATCAACTCGTGGTGAGTTGAGCCGGATTGAGCCGAATTACCCGTTTTCACAGCTCTACTAAAAATTCTCGATTAATGTCTTATCTTTGGAAAAAAGTAATAACTCTCTCTTTTTCATTGTCACAAAAAGAAAGAAATATATAATTACAAATATAATCTCGTCTGACTTAAATTCAATTATGATTTGAGAACTAATTAATTTTTACATATTCTTGGAGAAAGAGAGATATAAAACATATACATGTATAATTTACAATTTTAACATTTTATTATCGTACATTTATATTTTCTTATTATTTGTAGGAAGAAATAAAAGTTTATTTTTCTATAATTCCTTTCTTTAATAATACTTTCAAGTTTCCATACATAGTTGGTAAAAACATATTCATGAGAGGAGTCGGAGAAGATAGAACGTGACTAGTATCTGTCCTTCCAAAATAATAAACAACACGATGACAAAAGGTTGAGAGACCTGTCTCACAATGTGACGGAATTGTCAACAATATTTTTGTTTCAGTGGCACAGAAAAACTTGCGGTGATCATAGATGAGGATGAATATTAGACAATTTAACCTATTTAACATGATATTTTTGAATTTATTTTTCATGTACAAACAACAAGGAGGGAAGTGACTATCATGTAAAATTATACCCTACCAAAATAATAAATAAATACTTTTTTAAATTAACATATTCCATGTTATTTTAAATTACAAATATTTGAATTAAAGCTTGTAGTGACTAATTGGAATAGATGAATTTTATTATGATCAACATAATAATACAATGATATCTTTGAGTAATCTTTACCCATTCAAACCCAATATCATATCTCCAACTACAATGTTATCACATATTTACTTACTAATGTATAATTATATTTTAAATTCATGATATATTTGAAAATAAATTTTTTATGGTACATTGAGTATTTAATAAATTTAAATATTTTAATTGTTGTTAGATTTGTTTTCTGATAATTTAGTGATGTAGTTGTTAAATGTGTGACATTATTTTGTCATATTACATTGCCGAGCGGTTGTAATTTTACTATTTTACTATTTTTAAAATTTTATAATTTATAATTTTAAAAATTTATAATTTTACAATTTTATAAGTTTGTTGTTATATCATCATATCATTGTATGGTCATATTGTTATATCATCACATTGTTATATCGTCATATCGTTATATTGTTATATCGTCACCTCGTTATATCGTTATATTGTCATATTGTGCTATCGTTATATTGTCATATAACGTTATATCATCATATTATTATATCGTCATATTGTTATATCGTAATATCGTCATATCGTGTTATCATTATATCGTCATATTCTTATATTATCATATCGTTATATCGTCATATTGTTATATCATAATATTGTCATATCATTATATCATCATATTGTATATATGTTGTCGTCATATTATCATATCTTCATATTGTTGTATTGTTATATCGTCATATTATTATATTGTTATATCACCATATTATTATATCGTCATATCATCATGTTGTTATATCATTATATCATCACATCATCATATCGTCATACTATCATATCGTTATATCATGTTACCGTCAGTGACAGAACTTGGACTAAAAATGTATGGGGGCCAAATTAGATTTTTTATATATAATTTTTCTTTAGAAGAAAAACTCTTCATTTTTTCTCTTTATTTCCTCTCCTTAAAACAAACACACATAATAGTAGAATTCAAAGAAATATTACTATCATTCGCTATTATATCATGATACCAAAACATGAATACCATTTTAGATTAGTCATCAATTTGATTTGGTGGTATTGTCAAATTTGATGTCGTTTTTCCCATGATATGTAACTCTGAGAACTTTAGAGATTTGTTTTTTATTGTCTTAAATTCTTGGTTCTTATTAAATTTCTCAAGTTTAGTTAACGTAAATGCATTTTTTTCGTCTTTATCACAAACCTTCCTCTTAGAAAAAAGGAATCAATTTTTTTACTTTTTATCATAATTTTTCTAATATAAATTTATCACCTCTCGTCTATTTAGAAAAACTAAAATTTATATTCACAAATCACAATTATCACAATGCAAAACATAACAAAACTCATACTACTTTAATTAAATAAGCAATATTGTATAAATTCAAAACTTAAAAAAAAAATACCATAGGTAGCGAAAAACGCAAAATCCCTAAATTTCATAATTAAGGGTTATAATAATTTAGGAAGAATTATAATTAGGATTCATACCAATTGCATAAAAGAATCCCTAAAATCATATTTATGGTTAATTATATTAATTTGGGATAAACTTAATTTGGAAGAAACATCCTAAAAAGAATCATAAACTAATATACATAAATCATAATAAAATACTAACCTTGATTTGTGAGAGATCATGCAAGAATGTATACACAATCTCAATCTATATGTTTCCAACCTCTATTTCCCAATTTATCTCTTTGTATTTATCTCTCTTCACACACTTTCATGATAATTTACATGGTGGAAAGATTTTATAGTCAGAAAAAAAAAATTTAATCTCTTTTATAAATTAATGTCTCCATTAAAAATTTTTATTTATCTTTTATTATAATTTTCCATAATATAATCTTAATATAAATAATATATAATATAATTTTAAAAAATATATAAATATATGTAAAAAAAATTTTTAAAAAAATGGGGGAGCCGTGGCTCCCCCTGTCATAACCTAGTTCCGCCAATGGTTACTGTTATCATATTTTTATATTGTCACGTCGTTGTATCCTCATATTTATAAGATTATAATGTTTAAAATTTTTAAATCATAAATTATAAAATTATAATTTATTAAATTTTAAAAAATAAAATAATAAAATTACATTTAATAACAATTGAGTAAAGTGACATGGTAAGATAATAACTACGTCAGCCACTTAATAGCTACGTAACTAAGTTAGAAAAAGAAGTTAACAACGGAAATTCAATTGGAAATATTAAATTTACTCAACAGTCAATAGACTATAAAAGTTTAGTAGGAATTCAATTAAAAGTTCTTAAACTTATCATAGATTTAAAGCATAACTAAACCTAAATTTTATTATTCTTCAAAAATAATTTATATTAATTTTATTATATTTATTTTCTTTCCATAAAAAAATAAAATAAAAAGGTTAAAACCATTGTATCGTCTCGATTGTTAGCTCGTGAATTGTTTTTTAATTTTTAATTGTTTTCATTCTTTTTTTAAATAAGTTTGTCACATGTATATTTAGAGTTCCACCACGTGTCACCTCATATATTTTTTTTGTAAGTTTTATTTTATTTTTTATTTTTTAATTTAAAAAAAGTTGTCATGTGTTAAATTAGGATTACCATGTGTTATTGTTGATGTGAAAAAATCTCAATTTGACATTTGTATTTGTTATTTTGTCTCAATTTAGTGTCATTTTTTCTAAATTGGAGCAATTTTATCTCTTCTAAATTGTGACTAAATTTAATTTTTATATAAATATTACAATTATATTTTTATTATAATAGATATTTTTAAACAAATTAAGTTTATTTAAATTTATATTTTGAATTGAACTTCATTTAAAGTTTGTTTTAAATATTTATATATCAATAATTTATAGATAAATTTTAGAGTTGGTGTAAAAATAACAACTTTATAAATTCAAATATAAAATTTTAAAACAGTTTTATATTAATCACAAAAAGTAAAATTCAAATGTTTGTAATTGTTATAAAACTGTTTTAAAAATTTACATTTGAATCTATAAAGTTGTTATTTTTACGCTAACTTTTACTATGTGTTTGGGTGAAACATTTCAACAATGCTGAAAAATTGAAATGTATTACATTTGAAGTACTTGCAATTAAATTTCTTTCATCTTCTAAACAACTTGTTTGGATAAAAAAATTAAAATACCTTATATTTCTAAATCATGTTTGGATAAAGCTTTTCATTTTAACCATATCTAGTTTAGGCTTAATTATGTTTTGAGTCCCTAATAATTTTGAAAACTTTCGATTGAATCTCTAATCAATTTTTGTATTTGATTGAGTCCTTGAAATTTTAAAACTTTTCTATTGAACGCTATAGTTAGGTGTATTTATTAACTTTGTGACGTGACACTTATACTGTTACCCTCCATAAATATCACCACTTAAGATTTTGTTACAAGGACCCTAATGATAAGATCTTGTCTGAATATTTACTGTATTTAATGAAAATTATTATTAAATTTAATTAAAATTATAAATTATAACATTAAAAAAAATACAAACTTACAAAAATAACATAGCTGTAAAATCATGAAAATAAAATTATAAAATAAAAATTATTATTGTATATTTTATAATTTTGTAATTATATATTTTTATAATTTTGTAATTTGTTAAATTTTGTAGTTTGTATTTGTTAACTTTTAAATTTGATTTATAATTTTTCAGTTACATGTTTTATATTTTGTAATATTTTATATTTTTTAATTTTAATTAAATTTAAAAATTATTTAAGTGTTAAATATAGTAAATATTTGAAAAAGATCTCGTCATCACCATCTTTTGTAATATTAACAAATATTAGTTGACGATATTTACTGTGGAGAGTGATAGTGCAAGATAATTGTCACATCATAAAGTTTCCGGTCACACGTAACTTAACTATAGGTATTCAATTGAAAAGTTTTAAAATTTTAAGGACAGATCATAAAAAATTATTAGGGACTCAATTGAAAGTTTCTAAATTTATCAAGAACTTAAAACATAATTAAGTCTTTATTTTAAAGTATAAATTTTTTAAATTAAATTTTAAAAAATATTAGTCAACTTACAATATTCAAATAATTTATACTGTTTAGGTCCAGAGAGTCCAGAGTGTGAGTTCGTGAGTGAGAAGAACTTTAAATTCCATCTATATTCAGGGTATTTGAATTTCTACTAATTTAGCTAATTGAAATACTTTAAAAAAATGCTTTCATTTTAAATTATTTTTAATTTCTCTTTCCAAACAAAAAATTTCATTACAAAGAAATCAAATTTTTTTTAAAAAATGAATTGCTTCATTAAAATACTTTATCCAAATATGCCATAAACATTTGTCTATAAATTATTGATGTATAAATATTTTAAAAAAATAAAAAAAATTTCAATGCAAAATATAAATTTAAATAAAATTAATTTGGTTAAAAATATCTATTATAATAAAAATATTATTATAATAGATATTCAAATAGCTAAATTAGTCAACTTACAATATTCAAATAATTTATACTGTTTAGGTCCAGAGAGTCCAGAGTGTGAGTTCGTGAGTGAGAAGAACTTTAAATTCCATCTATATTCAGGGTATTTGAATTTCTACTAATTTAGCTAATTGAAATACTTTAAAAAAATGCTTTCATTTTAAATTATTTTTAATTTCTCTTTCCAAACAAAAAATTTCATTACAAAGAAATCAATTTTTTTAAAAAAAATGAATTGCTTCATTAAAATACTTTATCCAAATATGCCATAAACATTTGTCTATAAATGATTGATGTATAAATATTTTAAAAAAATAAAAAAAATTTCAATGCAAAATATAAATTTAAATAAAATTAATTTGGTTAAAAATATTATTGTAATATTTATATAAAAGTTAAATTTGGATAAAATTGCTCTAACTTAAAAAGAAAATTTGGATTAAATAAAATTGCTCTAACTTAAAAAGAAAATTTGGATTAAATTGAGACAAAATAACAAGTACAAGACCAAATTGATGTTTTTTACATCAACAATGACATGTGACATGTGACAGAAATTTAATTTGACACGTGACAGTTTAAAAAAAATAAAAACAAGCTGACACGTGATACATAGTTAACATCTCAATATTACACGATGAAAAAGATCAAACTAAAACACAATTTGAAAGATGAGGACCCATTCGAAACGACGTAAAATCTGATGACGCAATTGAAATTTCTGAACAAAAATAAAGACAAAAGTTTTAACCTATAAAAAATGTTAACCCGAAAATATAAATACATAATCAAATATAAATTTAAATAAATAATTAAATAAACTTAAAGTAATATAAATAAATAGAATTAATGTATAATTCAACAGAAATATAAACAAATAAAAATATTCAGTAATTAAAGATAAATATAAATAAACATGACACTGCATAGTTGAAGATAAATATATAGAAACTTATTTATTCGTAATAATAAAGAGAATTATTTTTATAACAGTATAATTTTTTTTTTTTTACATTTCTTACCGATTTTAATGAAAAAGAAAACTCATTTCATTACAAACTCATAGTCTAAGTGAACACATTTTTAGTTTATAGGTTAATGCAGGCAATCATGTTTTTTTGCATTTTTTTTTTCCATTTCCTCTTACTTCACTATAGTTTTGAAGAAATAAATGAAATAAAAATATATTACACATAACAAGCAAAAATATAATTTATTAAATTGAAAGATTTCCCCACACTAATCATTTTTTGAAATTATTATTAAAAATTGTAATCTATATCTTTTTAAAATTTGCTGGTTTTAATATTTTCTTAATATTTTAAAGTGAAAAATAAGGTGAAATGAAAATAAATTATAAAAATACTAGAGTAAAATATTAGTAAACATTCTGCCCTGTCTGTTTGGCATGTTTATCATCAAACCAATGTATTTGTAAAGAAAAAGCGATGTCTTAACATTGAAATTTCTACAAAAAGGCAACATAGCCTAAAAGAAAACCACGTATGGTTTGAATGCATAAAATCACAGCCTCTTTCTTATCAATAAAAAACTTAACAGAACAGACAAAGACACTTCTTTCTCTCTCTAACATCCGATGAACCAAACCCGAAACTAATCGCAACATCAACCCATATTTTCTCTCTGAAATTGGTGGTTGATCAAGTAATTAGTGGCAACCGCGCCAAACAGAAGAACAACAACTTCCTCAACACATGGGTCTCTGCTTCTCCTCCTCTTCCTCCCCTCCGCCCAACCCTCCTAACTACTCAGGCAAGTCTTCAACTTTCACACTCCTTTCCCTTTCCCTGCAATCCAAATTCCCCTAACCAGTTGGGTTTTCATTTTCAGGTTCAACCAGTAACGTGGGGTTCTCCGCCACCACGAGCAGCTTTGGGAAGAGCCAATTCTCGGAGATTGCGAGTGGGAGCATCGACAGCGAAGGCTCTCTTCCATTTTGTTCCCCCGACGGCCAGATTCTGGAACGGCCCAACTTGAAGGAGTTCAGTTTCGGGGACCTCAAATCCGCGGCCAAGAGTTTCAAGGGGGACACATTGCTGGGTGAAGGTGGGTTTGGCAGAGTCTACAAGGGGTGGTTGGATGAGAAGAACCTCACCCCTGCCAAACCAGGCTCTGGCATGGTCGTCGCCATCAAAAAACTGAACCCCGAAAGCACCCAAGGATTTCAAGAATGGAAGGTAACCTTTCCTTCATCTCTTTACCTTACTTTTTAACATCTACACTTACAAAAATAATATATGCACCCATCATCTAAAATTTACATGATTATACATTTGCAAACTGGTATACACTGTTTGTTTGATAAATTGTATTAGACTTTTTCTTGTTAATAATTAATGGGGTTATCGTTTTTTCATAGAAGTGATCTTGCCGAGTTAATAATGCGATATTTATCCACGGGTCTTTCCTCCTTTTTCCCTACTTGCCTAATTTGCACTAATATACTTTTTTTCCTTCTTTGTTTGTGGTTGGAAAAGAATTTCCAGTTTTTACAAAAGAGAAAGAATTTTCAAATTGAAGTTTTTTTAGACAGTAATAAATGCTCTTCCGACCGGTGATATTTAATTTTTAATAGTTTACGGTTTGTAACGCTATGTCCTCCTTGCATCATCATCATCATCATCTGGTGGTCTGTTTTTTGTTCTTGTTTTGACTGAAGACTTGAAAGGATATTTAGAATGGTGGTGTTAATAAATATGGTGATGGTGATCTTGATTAATGTGGAGTCACAGCTGTGTGTCGTTGATGCCAGGGTTTGATATTCCACAGGAAATATATTATTATTAAAAAAAATCGGAGTCTGCAAGGTGGTCGAGGAATGTGGTTGGAAATTTTGTTGCGGGCCCACTTACATGACCTGTTTTTCTTCCATTCATTGGTTATCCACGAGTGAAGATGGGTTATTAAAATACGGTGCCTTAAATTCCACACTATTGAACGCTTGACTCATGATCTATTCAAAATGGGCGTTTACCTTTCAGTTTTTAAATTTTGATCCTTTTGGCTGTTTCTGCGATTTTCCCTTGACTTTTTCCTTCAAATAAGGGGAAAAAATTATTCATATCTGCCATTTTGTTTGAAAAGTATGATGCCATCACATAACTACTTTGCAAAGGGAACTATTTTTTAAGTTATTATAAACCACCTTAACAATTCCTTATGAAAAGTAGTTAATAATAGTATGTTTTGGACAATGCTAATGAATCTGAAATACACAGCGGAGGTGCTTAGAGTAACATTACCTAATAAATGATGTTGGTGTTATTTATAGGAATTGAATTCTTTAATAATATGTATGGGGTCTGAGATCTCTTAAAGGCAATATGCTTGTGTTTTGATCTCGTCTTAGAATTCTTAATCTTAGACGTTTGATCTGTAATCCAGTTTCTGGATTGAGGTAATCCATTATGTGATTGGCCTTGAGCCGAATCTAGAGCAAAGATGCGTTATAGAAAATTAAAACTTTTCCAGACATTGTCGATAAAATTAGGTGAACTTTTTTCGTTCTAAAGGACATGCTAAATCTTAACAAGACATTCCTAAATGTTTTCCTTCTCCATGTTTCTATTTTCAGCTGTCATATTGCATTTAATCTTACAGTGTAATCATCAACAAATCAGGGTACCTTCCGTGTGATAATTTCATTTTAGCTATATGGTTATCTAACACGTTTTTCTATTAATTGGAAAATGCAGTCAGAAGTGAACTTTTTGGGTAGGCTTTCCCACCCCAACCTCGTCAAGTTATTGGGCTACTGTTGGGACGAGGATGAACTTCTTCTTGTGTACGAGTTCATGCCTAAGGGAAGCTTGGAGAATCATCTCTTTCGAAGTATGAATCGAACATTAATAAAATAGTGAAAGAAAACTCCTCGTGAATTTGAGTTTAACTATTTTTCTTTGTCATGTTTCTGAGCAGGAAATCCTAACATAGAACCACTTTCTTGGAACACCCGGCTTAAAATAGCTATTGGTGCTGCTCGTGGACTCGCTTTCCTGCACGCCTCGGAAAAGCAAGTCATATACAGAGATTTCAAGGCCTCAAATATACTTCTTGATGGGGTCAGTAACTTTTTGTTACTTGATTTTATTATTTTATTTGTTAGTCCTTATTTTTAGAGATGGAAGCTAAAACATTTATCGTGTTAAATTGAGATGAACACAGATTTTACAAATTTGGACCCAATTGTTAGTTTTACTAGCCAAACTAATGCTGAAAATACTAACTTAATCTTTTAACATAAATATCATTTAACATAAATATCATTAGAAAAGCACTGTAAATAGTGGACTTGTATAGTAGTTGAAGACTATTTAAGTCTTATATTGAGTAGAAATGAGAAAGTTGAACAATATTATGAAAGAAAAGACCCACAAACCTGGTGTCATAGTTTCCTTTATTATAGCCAAGGTCATGAAGTGAGTAACCTAGCACGCATAATCATATTTCTGAAGTAAGAAAAAGTATATTTATTTGATGCTAAATTCTTGATATAATTTTTATAACCATTGTTTTGTATCTTACAGAATTACAATGCAAAAATATCAGATTTTGGCTTGGCTAAATTAGGACCATCTGGGGGACAATCACATGTAACTACCAGGGTCATGGGCACCTATGGTTATGCTGCTCCAGAATATATCGCTACAGGTAACTATATCTGGTTTATTTGGTTTGAGGAAGTACTTTTGTTTTTATTTCACATATTCACAAGTAATTACTTAAATGACACCTGACTTGTTGATTTCAAAGAAACTTAACAGGGAAAAAAGGCATTGTCTTGTGAAAATAAGTCAAAGACAAGAAAACAGAAAGTTTCCTTAAAACAAACAGACCTTAATGTAGTAATAGCAAAGAATGAATGTTTTGTGGAAGACGAAGTCTAATGCTTTGACCCACCACAGACTAAGATGTGTTTGGATTGTATGAATATTTGAACAGGGCACTTGTATGTGAAGAGTGATGTGTATGGATTTGGTGTAGTGCTTCTTGAAATACTGACAGGCATGAGGGCACTTGACACAAGAAGGCCAACAGGGCAGCAGAACCTGGTTGAATGGACCAAACCCTGTCTCTCTTCCAAAAAGAAGTTGAAAACAATTATGGATGCTAAGATACAGGGTCAATATTCTCCCAAAGCTGCATTCCAAGCAGCACAACTTACTCTAAAATGCCTAGAGCATGACCCTAAACAACGTCCTTCAATGAAAGAAGTTCTTGAGGGATTGGAAGCTATTGAAACCATCCATGAAAAATCCAAGGAATCCAAAACCCGCAATTCTCACCACATTTCTCATCAGCATCCCCGGCAGAGAGTTGTGAGGGTATAAATAAATTTGTATACAGAAAATCCACTAGAAACTCAGATGAGTAGTTGTATGGTCCATTGACCGGGGTTTTGGATCAGTCACTTGATACAACTGGTTTCTTTCCTAGTTTTTCTTGCTGGTTGGAAGGGGAGAAATTTTACAAGCCTTTTTTTACATGTATGATTTTTTTGTTGAATTATTTATGCTTTTAGTGGGAACATATTTTTTTACGCGCGAGAAGGGGACGTAGCTTTGACTATAGTTTGCTAATATGTCACATTTTCAGGACTTTTTCTTTCAATGGAAAATTGATCAGCTTATGTACATCACGAACAGTAATGATATGAAGATTTTTATTTATCCTACACTATTGATAGTTGTGTTTCTTTTTTGTTATTCTTTTTATCATGTTATGGGCATTGTTATAAATAGAGGTGGACAAAAAAAATTCAATCTACTTTTTTTTACTTTTTTTTACGATCCAATCAATTTAAAATTCATTTTGTTAAAAATTCAATTCATTTAAAATCTATTTTATTAAATTTGGATTTTAATCTATTCTACATTTTATATTTGATATTTATTATTTGAATCCAGATTTTTAAATTTGGAAAATCTAAAATATTTAATATAAATTTTTAATCTAAAATTTTAGTTGGGTAGGACTGAAAATTGAGATGGGTTGGTCCAACTCAAATGTTAAGATGGGTTGGTACAGGTAAAAGGTCACAATGGATCGTCTTGAACACAAGGTCAAACTAGGTCGGTACAAGATGAAGGTTGAGTTGGGCAAGTCGGGTTCAAGGTTAAGACGGATCGACCCTGGTTGAAGATTGACTAAAATTTGGTCGAGTCGACCCTAACTGAAATTTGGCAGAATTTGGTAGAGTTTATCGAGTCGACCCCAAGCGAATTACAACAGTATTTGGTCAAGTCAGACCTGAACGAAATTCGGTAGAGTTGGTCGCATATGAAATTTGGTCAAGTAAGTCCCAATAGAAATTCGGACGACTTCGGTCATGTCGGTCTTGTTCAAAATTTAGCTGAGTTCTGTCTAGTCAGTCTAGGTAGAAATTCGGTCAATATTCAGCCGAATTCGGTCGAGTCGGACCTGACCAAATTCGGTTGAGTCGCCCTGGCCGAAATTCAGTGGCATTTAGTCGAGTTGGGCCCTTAAAGAAATTTAGTCGACTTCGGCTAAGTCAGGATCAATCAAAATACTGCTAAATTTGATTAAGTTGGCCTTGCTCGATATTCGTTCAAGTTTGTCGTGGCCAAAATTTAGACAAATTTGATTGAGTTGGTCTTGTTGAAATTCTACCAAGTCTACCTTGACTAAAATTCGACCGAATTTGGTTGAGTCGACCTTGGCCAAAATTTAGCCGAATTCGACCAAGTTGACCTTGACCGAAATTGTGCCTAGTTGGCCCACTCAAAATTGGGTTGAGTCGGGCCCTGCCAAAATTGGGTCGAGTTTGGCCTTGCCAAAATTTGGATGAGTCGGCTCGTTAGAAATTCGTCCAACTTTGGCCTAGTCACCCCCGACTAAAATATGGTCGAATTCGATCGAGTTGATCTCGGCTGAAATTTGATCGAATTTGACCTAGTCGATCCAACCAAAATTTGGCCGAGTTTGTCATAGTTGAAATTTTGTCAAATTTGGCCGAGTCAGTACCGACCGAAATTCGTTCGAATTTAACCTTAACCAAATTTTAGCCTACGTGGCTAGATCAAAATTGGGGAGACTCGATCCCTACCAAAATTCGGTCGAGTCGACCTCAGCCGAAATTTAGTTGAATTCAATCAAATCAGTCTCGACGGCACAAATTTTAGAAAATTTATTTTAAATTTCTTTTATAGAAAATAGATTTTGAATTTTGAATTTGATACAAATATTTGTACCTGAATTTAAATTTTGATCCTTAGATTTAAATTTAAAAAAAAAAAAAACTTGTAACAAAAATGGATTTAGATCCAAAATTTGATATAATTATTTGGATCTAACAGATCTTGATTCATGATCACCCCTAATTATATCACCTCTTTTCCGTGTTAGATATTGATTCCATCAATTTTATCGTGTTCAAATTATGTTGAAAAGGCTAAGAAAATAAAATAGAAAACATTATTAAGTGATGCCAACTAATAAGCGTGTTGAACAAGATATATGTTTAATGTATTTGACGTTTTGTTTCAATGAAACAAAATACGTGTAGATCGGTTTTCTTTATTGAAAAATATGTTTTTGTTTTATTGTTTTACAAGTTTTGATCCATTTCAAAATTACACTGGCATGCCAGGATGCTGAATTGGCCTGAAAGAATTGCTCCTGTGTATCTTAATTTTAGAAGTCTTACACCGTTAAATAAATTTATGCACTTAACCTAAACATTCATTTTCTGTTAAAGTTGTTAAAACAAATGTTTAACCTAAATTTGTAACTTTTACTATTTATCCTGTATTAATACCTAAAACATACACTCCGTTAATTTATCACTATACTTTTTTCTTAATTAAAACAATACTTACATAAATGATGTCACGTTATTTAGTCCAAAAACAAATTTTAAATGACAAATTTTGTTAATTTTAAACCGTATTTATGAGTCACTTCATTGTAGATTGTATAATAAAAGGCTAACAAGCAAAAAGGGAAAAGAAAAAAAAAAAGGTTGTACACAACTTTGTAACAAGAATATTTTTAACACATGTTTTTATGGAAACATTGAGGTTTAGAATTTTTTTTTTCTTTCTAAAACTATTGTCAGTTTTGATTCTTGTTTATATACATGGCTGTGATGTGACTCGAGACTTTTTGGATAGGAATGCGAAATTTTCAAGATTTCCAAGAAGTTCCTTTTTATGTCTAGCATGCCTTTAAATTTCTAAACATTGACTCATCAAATCACCGACCACTTGAGTTTTTATTTTCTTCTACCAACGTTATTTCTGGAATTTAGATTGTGGGGCTTCTTTTGTTTATCTCAAACGTGACTTTTGGTTGTTTGAATAGGATGGTGCATTTATGTACTTTGTTAGATTGGGAGTGTGATATTAGATTAAAATGTATGTGTGTTATGGATCCTAAGACTTTGAAGTTCTCTCATGGCAAGTCATGTGGTTGAAAGTCATTCGATTATATATCTTTACAAAAATATATAACCTAACAAAATATTAAATTAAACATATACAAAGTAAATGTATATATAATTATAATCTTTTACAAAAATAAAATCACAAGAATTTTTTTTAATATATTTTAGGTATTGTTTTTGCATTTGTACATGAACCGTTACCATAAATTGTAAAACAAAAAAACACATGTAAAAGTAAGATATTAAAATATTTTTTCAACTTAAAATAATATACATAAAGTAAATAATGCAATTTATAACACCTCCTGGCCCATCCCAGCAATGTCAGTGTTAGGTCTGCAAGCTGGTGATATCTCTCTTGTTGAGAGGGTGTTAAAGGTCAGGTTGGGAGTTCAATACCCATTGACAACAACTCACCTGCGATGAGGGAATCTCAGAATAAGGGGTTGGGGTGTATTTTCTAAAAAGTCTATATATTAAGTATGAACCATCAAAGATTAATATATGTTATAGTACATAAGAATTCTCCCCTTAGTTTCTCACTATCTGGTTGAAAGTCATCCATTCATAGGGAATTAGGTTTGAACTCTTACACAGCTAATTATGTTCAACAATGACATACTTACGTCGCCATAAATTGTTGTCTATTAAAATAAAATATAATTATATATTTATTTAATTTCTTGATATTATATATAATTAATTAATTGGATTATGAGTTTTTTTTATAAATTTTTTAACTCTACGAAACTTAGATTCATATTTAAATTCTCAATCATTCCTCCTTAAAAATGAGTTCCTTTTATACTGATACTTTTCTTTGTCAAAGAAAAACATTCTTAATCACTAAAACCGTAATGATAACCTTTTTACCGTAACAACTAAAAGTACCAAAATATGCGGTGAAAACAATTTTTCTATGTGGTGGTTTTGCTTGACTTTGTTCTCATATCTTCACAACAATTTTACTTATTTAAACAATTCTACATATGGGTACCATAAATAAATATTTATTGGACCCACAAATTCAATAAAAAAGTTTTATTTTGTTTGATTTTGTTTCACAACTATTCCACTCTGATCCTAAATTAAAAGGAAAAAGTAGATTGTAACATATTTTAAATATATATACTTCTATATCTCTGTAATAACAAGCTTTTAGCAAGCAAACCCCCCTCTGTCTCTTTGCCAAGAAAAGATCTAAAATCAGTAGGAATGAACTGCTACGTATTTAAGCGGTGGCAATCTGACAAATGTATAAAGTTGCGTAAGTAATAAAAATGATAAGTCCAAGTATATTTTTTTATGGGAATTGTGTTTGTTTAGTTAATTAGGTGTACTTACTAATTTAAATGTTGAATATAACCATAGATTAATTCGAAACAAGTGAAAACATAAAGATTTCTAAACTTTAAAGTGATAAAATACCAAGGCAAAGACTTATTGGGGTTGGAATTCATGATCAAAACTCTAAGCAAACATCTCACAATATATATCTCTCATCTACTCAAGCATTGACATCAAAGGTATACAATCCCTAATCCCTTAGGAGTATGTTTTGAACTTTTATGTAAAAATACTAATTCCTTAGATTTTTAAACACAAAAGACACATTAAAAACGATGTCTAGAATGACCAAATGCTGTGGTCTATGTCTAAAACCAAACCTTTAGGTTGTTCTATCCATGTCTAGGGTTCCAAAACACTTTCCAATGATTAGATACCATCGAAAACACATAAATATTCCATCATGCACGAAAATGTAGATAGAACACAAAAACAGTGAAAGAGATTCTATTGCATAGATGAAACTATAATGAGTTTAAGTACATTACATCCAATCCCAATAAAATGGAGTTTAGCTACTCCTATACATCTAGAGCACAAATGGAGTTGGAATGGTAGAATGGATGAAGAAAGATGAATCCTTTAAGAAGTGTCTCTGCCTTCGTCTTGAGTTCCAGCAGTGTTCCTCCCACCAAAACTCCCTTTTCTGTTTGAGTCTCGACACTTTTAACGTCTAAGCAAAAAGTGAAACTCGCTAGACTAACAAGCCTTCCTCACTAGGCTAGTGAGTCTAGGTAGCTGGCGAGTACGTCCAGCTAGTTGGACAAGTGACTCCGGAGAGCAACTAGTGATTTTTCTCCTCTTCCATTCTTTTTTACAAAAGTCTACAAACATCAAAATAAACATGTTTTTGAAATAAAATAACAAAATCCTAAATTCTTTTATGAGATTAACACAAAAATACATGAATAAAAAAAAATTAAAAGGTTCTAAGAAGTCTAAATGATAAGGAATTATCACACCTGTCATAATCCAAAACACACATTTTAGCGGGAATCTGGTTACCAAGTGTCAACCAGAAACAAAGGTTCCTGACTGTCATAAGATGGGTCTATGCTTCTCCGGTGCTCCATCACTTCACTCCTCTTCGCTCAACAACACTCACTGTTCAGGCAAGTTATCAAATTTTCCGTGTCCTTTCGGTATCAAATTCTCCTTTCCTTTTATATTCCTCCCAAAAGAGGAATTGAGTCGTCCCTTTTTCCTTCGATTCGAATCTTGCCATGAGGGTTGGGTTCCTCTGTTTTCAGGTTCATCAGACATTCACGGCAGCAAAGTGGAGTCCTCCGCAATCACCACAATCAGAGAGACTCAGTCTTCCGTGATTACCAGAGGAAGCATCGACAGCCTATGCTCTCGTTCTCCTCCTCCTCCTCTTTCTCGTTTCATTCCTCCTTCTCTTCTTTCTTTTCCCCGTAGACGGATTCTGAAATCGCCCGAGTTGAAGGTGTTCAGTTTTGAGGAGCTGAAATCTGTCACAAGGAATTTCTGGTCCGACAGATTGCTCGGTGAAGGAAAGTTTGCCCGAGTTTACAAGGGATGGGTGGATGAGAACACCCTCACCCCCGTCAAACCAGGCTCTGGAGTGGTAGTTGCCATCAAAATGTTAAACCCGGAAAGTTCTAAAGGCTTTCAACTGTGGCAGGTCGCTTTATTCTCATCTCTTTCAACTACATTTTTTAAACCTTGACCTAAATTTCTAATGAACTGAAACACTTCCAGCTTTAGATTAAAGTAATTGCTATAATGTTATGCATGTTAGCAATTGAATACAAACTTTTCTTTACAATGTTGGTAAAGTTAGATGAACTTGTCCTGTTCCAGGACATGCCAAAACATAACTGTCTAAATGTTTATCATTCTATATCATGTTGTGATTTTACTTGTGATATTTCATTTCATTTTACAGTGTAACCTGCAACACGATTAAACATGATTTTGTGTTGGTTGCAAAATGCAGTCTGAGGTAACCATTTTAGGAAGGCTTTCTCACCCCAACTTGGTGAGGTTATTGGGTTATTGTTGGGATGAGAATCAGTTTCTTCTTGTGTATGAGTTCATGTCAAAGGGAAGCTTAGAGTGGCATCTATTCGGAAGTATGAATTGAAGACAGTTAAAACAGGTTAAAGACAACTTCTCTTGACTTTGAGTTTAATTCATATTATTTGTCTTGTTTATGAGCAGGAAATCGTAGGAGGGAATCACTTTCTTGGAACACCCGGATTAAAATAGCTATCGGTGCAGCTCGGGGATTAACTTTCTTACAAGGCAACGAAAATAAAGTCATATTCGGAGACTTCAGGACCTCAAGTATACTTCTCGACGGGGTCAGTACTTTGTTGTTAATTGATTTTCGCATGTCGTATGTCGTGGTAAGCGAAAGCAAATACAGTCTCAAGTTTTGATGAATGGGCAGTTACGAATTTCGGCCCATCATTTGTTTTACTAGCCAAATTTATTTTGAGATAGTTTAACTCCGGCTGTTAACATATAACTTGAAAAATGCAATATCTTGATTCTCATTGTTTCTTTCTTAGTGCTGTCAATACTATATATCCTGAGTCTAGTTGAAGAATATTACATGTTATTATGTGTGCATAATATTTTTAAATTTGAGTGCTAAATTCCTCATATAATTTTGCAAGCGATTGCTTTGTATCGTACAGAATTACAATGCAAAATTATCAGATTTTGGATCGGCTAAATTGTGGCCTCCTGGAGGACAATCACACGTAGATACCAGGGTCTTTGGCACCATTGGCTATGCTGCTCCAGAAATTTTCACAACAGGTAACTGTATCTGCACATAATTGACAATTAAAGCAGCTTTAAATCTATGTTTTTACTTTATTAATGTTTGGGAAAGCATATTGTGCACCAAGATTTACATGCTATGCTTTGCAAGAAGGAAATGGAAGCAAAATGTAGGGAGAATGAACGGTTTTTTTGGTTCGAGGAAGTATCAAGTATTTTTATTTCACTTTTTTACGTGTAATTTTACTTAAATGATACCTTACTTCTTACTTCTTGATTTCAAAGACCCTTAACAAGGGAAAAAAAGGGCAATGTTTTTTGTGAAAGTTAGCCAAAGACAAGAAAACAGATAAATTTTTCCTTAAAAGAAACAGACCATAAATAATATAGTAGTAGTATAAAGCAATGAATGTTTGGTGGAAGATGAAGTTGGGAAGGTAGACCAAAAATAAGGAATAATGAAGTCTAATGCTTTGACCCACCACAGACTAAAATGTGTTTGGATTGTATAAATATTTGAACAGGTCAATTGTATGTGACGAGTGATGTGTATGGATTTGGTGTAGTGCTTCTTGAAATACTCACAGGCATGAGGGCACTTGACAAAAGAAGGCCAACAGGTGTTAAAGATAGTTTTGATATCTTCTTTTGATTTTCTGTTTGTTTTTTTATTATAATTTTCTATTTTGTATTATGATTTTCTGTTACTTGAAATTTTCTTTTATATTTAAGCATATTTCACTCAGGTAAATAACTCACTTCTCATATTTTTAATGAAAAGATTTTTCTGCAAGTTTTCTTTCACTTATATCTTATCTATCAAATTACTCACAACAGGGCAGGAGAATCTAGTTGAATGGACCAAGCCTTTTCTCTCTTCCGGAGAAAAGTTGAAAAACATAATGGATGGTGGGATAGAGGGTCAATATTCACAAAAGGAAGCATTTGAAGCAGCACAACTTGCTCTAAAATGCCTAAAGCCTGACCCTAGACAACGTCCTTCAATGAAACAAGTACTTGAGCGATTGGAAGCCATTGAAACCATCCATGAAAATTCCAAAGAATCCAAAACCCGCAATTCTCATCAACATTCCCGGCAGAGAGTTATGAGGGTATAAATAAATTTGTATACAAAAAAATCCACTAGAAACTGTGATGAATAGTAATATGGTCTTTGATGTTGGATCAATCGCTCAATGCAACTGATTTTTTTTTCATACTTTTTCTTGCTGGTCGGAAGGGAAGAAGTTTTATAAGCCTTTATACATGTATGATTTTTTTTTTCTTGATTTATTTATGTTTTTAGTGGGAACATATTTTTTACGTGCGATAACGGAAAATAGCTCTGACTATAGTTGCTATTATTATGTCACATTTTCAAGACTTTTTCTTTCAATGGAAAATTCATCAACTTATGTACATCACGAATAGTAATGATATGGATATTGTTATTTATCATAAACTATTCATTGTTGTGATTTTTTTTGTATTCTCTTTATCAAATTCTTTAGTCGATGTAGGATTTCTAACACTAGGATATACTTTTTGTTAAACAATAGCTTTGATACTATTTTAGAAGTGGATTTTAAGCCTAACTCAATTCCACAAAATCGAGCTTGTAAGGACATTCCCTCATGCTAAGGTATAGACATCCTGTGCGTGAGACTAGAAATTAATGGATGGTCCGTTAGCGGTCCGATAACGGATAGAACAGAATGTCCAAGAAAACTTGTTAGAATAGACTCTAACCTGGTTCTGATACCATGTTAAAAAGTGAGCTTTAAGTCTAACTCAACCCTCACAAAACTGCCTTGTAAGATGAAGTTTACACCTCACTTATACACTATGAAGTTATTACCTTATCTCTAGTCGGTATAGAACTTCCAACAATTATGTCTTCGTTTATATCACCTTTTACCTCGTTTTCCGTGTTAGATATTGATTCAGCCAATTTTATCCTATGCATGTTACGTTGAAAAGGCTACAAAAAATAGAAAACATCATTAAATGATGTCAACTAATAAGCACGTTGAACAAAAAATATGTTTAATGTCTTTAACATTTGGTTCAATGAAACAAAATACGTGTACATCGGTTTTCTGTATTGAAAAATATGTTTTTTTTTTTATTGTTTTACAGGTTTAATCCATTTCAAAATAACACTGGCATGCTAGGATGCTGAATTGGCCTGAAAGAATGTGAATACCTAGATATTGTGTATCTTAATTTTATAAGTCTTACGCCATCAAATAAATTTAAGCACTTAACCTAAACATTCATTTTCTGTTAAAGTTGTTAAAACAAATTTGTTTAACCTAAATTTGTAAGTCTTACAATTTATCCTGTATTAATACCTAAAACATACACTCCGTTAATTTATCAGTATACTTTTTTCTTAATTAAAACAATACTTACATAAATGATGTCACGTTATTTAGTCCAAAAATAAATTTTAAATGACAAATTTTGTTAATTTTAAACCGTATTTATGAGTCACTTCATTGTAGATTGTATAATAAAAGGCTAACAAGCAAAAAGGGAAAAGAAAAAAAAAGGTTGTACACAACTTTGTAACAAGAATATTTTTAACACATGTTTTTATGGAAACATTGAGGTTTAGATTTTTTTTTTCTTTCTAAAACTATAGTCAGTTTTGATTCTTGTTTATATACATGGCTGTGATGTGACTCGATTTTTTTGGATAGGAATGCGAAATTTTCAAGATTTCCAAGAAGTTCCTTTTTATCTCTAGCATGCATGCCTCTAAATTTCTAAACATTGACTCATCAAATCACCGACCACTTGAGTTTTTATTTTCTTCTACCAACGTTATTTCTGGAATTTAGATTGTGGGGTTTCTTTTGTTTGTCTCGAACGTGGCTTTTGGGTTGTTTGAATAGGATGGTGCATTGATGTATTTTGTTAGATTGGGAGTGTGATATTAGATGAAAATGTCTGTGTGTTATGGATCATTAGACTTTGAAGTTCTTTCACGGCAAGTCATGTGGTTGAAAGTCATTCAATTATATATCTTTACAAAAGTATATAACCTAATAAAATATAAACTTAAACATATACAAAGTAAATGTATATAATTATAATCTTTTACAAAAATAAAATCACAAGAAAATTTGTAATATATTTTAGGTATTGTTCTTGCATATGTACTTATATATGTACTTATATAAGGTTACCATAACCTATAAAAAAACATATGTAAGAATAAAAATATTGAAATAATTTTTCAACTTAAGAAAATATATATATATATATATATATATATATATATATATATATATATAACAAAAAAAAATAAATACTAAAATATCGACATAAAAAAAATAATAAAATCACATATGAATTTATATATTAAAAATATTCAACAAATGAAATATCGATTATCTTCTACAATATTTATATTAAATATGTACCACCAGATACTAATTTATAATCCAAACTAATACTTAAATTAACAAGTAAACCTAAGAATAATGAATTAGGATATGTTTATTCGAACATAAACATACATTACGATGTATAAGAATTCTTCACTCAGCTTTTCACTATCCAGTGAAAAATCAAAGAAGGATCGTTATAATATTTAGTCTGGAAAATGGTATTAACGCCACACACGCTTACCTTGTTACAATTTCATTTCAGTCACTAACCCTGCCTTTGACATCCCATCCTTACGATTACGATAACGACTTCAGGCATAACCAGCTTCCATAGTATGACAAACAATGCGTACAAAGCTCACGAACAAATTTTCCACCTTATGGCTAACCCACGATTACTATGAAAAGATGAATAATATAAGTCATAGGCTGATAAGATCTTTAAGTACATTCGTTCTTGAATGTCATAACAGATAACATAATACCATGATCAAAGATCATCTTTTTTTTTAGTTTTCTAATCTAGAACTAGAATATGTGCACACACTATTAATTGATTAAGGCCAAATAATAGGTTGTTGGAACTTCTCGCTAAAAGCTCTCCCTCGAATGATTGACTAGACAAAATAATAATATCTACATAAAAATATCATCTTTATTATTATATTTTCCTTCCTCTTTCTGGTCACTTCTTTTTTGTTTATTTCTATTTTTTTTCTTGAATTTCTATTTCTCTCAACTCCTTTCCTTTAATTTTTTTTTTCTCTCGACGCCTTTTCTTCCATTTCCTTTTCTCTAAACTTCTCTAAAATCTCTTTCTCTGTCAACTACTTTTCTTTAATGTTTTTTTCTCTCAACTCCTCTTTGCATTCTTTCTCTTCACTAGTTGTCTTTTCTATATTTTTCTTTTTCTCTTTCATTATAGTTTGAACATGTCTTTTTCAATATTCAATAAATATTTTCTCTTTATCTTTATACATTTGCTCATTCTTTTCTTTTCCTTTTCTCTTCTCGAAATTCTTCTTTAATTTTTTTCCCATATGTGAATCAAAGTCGTCAACAAACAATTTGTTACAGACGTTAAGTTGAGAAATACTTTTAGCACTTGTATTGCCATAATATTAAAATACAAAAAATTATATATATATATATATATATATAGATATATAAAGATTTATTTGTTGAAATTAAACATTGTTTTGAAAACGTCATGAGGCAAACACAAGTGCTCGTCTTCAAAGTTTGAAATATTGTTTAAAATTTAAGGCAGAGCTTGAAATGTAAAAAATTTTGCTCATATATTTAGTATTGATTTCTTCCTTCACAATATGACCGTTTAAGATATTTTATAATTGTTCGTTTGGGTAAGCTAATATGATAGTTCTAGAATGCGAAATTATTATCTAATCTAAAAACATTAGGATGAAACGCTTCAAATTTAAGTGCCGGCCGTCCAAAACACTCTATTTTAGTGGACAATAATCTGGTTGACCAAGTTACGACTGCCATAACATGGGTCTCTGCTTCTCCGGTGCACCGTCACTTCATCACTCTTCACTTAACCGCCCTCACAATTCAGGCAAGTTATCAAATTTTCCGTCCCATCTAAATTAATCTGAAAGAAAGAAATAAGTTGTTCCTTTTTTTCCTCGAATTCGAAATTCTCCCGTGATGGGTTCCTCTGTTTTCAGGTTCATCAGACATTCACGGCAGCAACGTGGAGTTCTCCGTAACCACCACAGACACCATGATCACGATCAGAAAGAGTCAGTTTTTCGTGAGAGAAAGCATCGGCAGGAAATGCTCTCCTCCTCCTCTTCCTTTCCCCGGTGGCAAAATTCTGAAATGGCCTGAACTGAACGTGTTCAGTTTTGAGGAGCTGAAATCTGCCACAAGTAATTTCAGTACCGACAGATTGCTCGCTGATGGTGGGTTTGGCAGAGTTTACAAGGGATGGTTGGATGAGAACACCCTCACCCCCGCCCAACCAGGCTCTGGAGTTGAAGTTGCCATCAAAATATTAAACCCGGAAAGTTCTCAAGGCTTTCCAGAGTGGCAGGTCGCTTTATTTTCATCTCTTTCATTTGTATTTTTTTAACTTTTGACTTTAATTTTTTTATTGAACTGAAGCACTTCAACCCTTGTTGGATAAAGTGATTGTGAACATGTTATTATGCATGTTAGCAATTGAATACAAACTTTTCTTTATAATGTAGGTAAATTTAAATGAACTTAAGAGGTAAATTTCTTGAGCTTACGCGTGATTATTCCATGTCTTGAAAATAACATAGTCAAGGCTAAGTGTTAATGACTATATAATGAATAATGAACTTAAAGTCTATAATGTTCCTTTTCCAAAGTCAAAAATATTTTGAGTCGGTGTTTGACTTTTCTTATTTTATTGTAGTAGAAGGTTATGAAGTTTGGGTTAACTTCTTGCTCTGAAAAGTGTGGGTGTACTTGAGATCAAAGGGTTGAGAGTGTTTTATATGTGTTGCACAAATTTGCACATAACGATTATTCTTTATGATTGTGGTTTTTTTCCGTATTTGGAGTTTCCACGTTATTATTCTTATTATTCTTGTGTTCTCTGGCTTAATATTATTTCTGTTAATAGGATGGTTCTTAGGGATAAAATTACGGTTCGATATGATTTTTTCTTAATACGCTCTACAGTTGCAGCGTAGTAGTCTGATCTTCCACATCAGAAAAGATTAATTCCTTATTGTTGTAGAATCATCCTTGGTTGCTGAAGTTGCAATGAGAAATTTGATGGAAGGATCACTGTCAGTGTTGTGTTGACACGGTGAATCTTCAATTGGGTTCGTGAAGGTTCAAAAATTGTGAGTTGTGCTGGATGTGCAGTGGAGTTCATCTGTGGCGAGATGCTCCTATATCTGCGAAGACATCGCAGTTGAGGGTGCTTGCATGGTCTGGTGAGTGATGTACGATGGAGATCTTATTTGTGTGAGTCACAGTTTGCGGCATGTGTGTGGAGAAAGTGCTATGCGATTTACAGATCTGCTTCGACGAGAGTCAATGGTGGTGCTATGTCAACATGCGTTACATCAACAGGTGTTGCATCTCCGGTGAGGGAGTCAGATGACACGGTGACTGTGAAATGCAAATGTTCGATTTGTGACTTTTCGCAATGTTTGATCGGTGGTTTTGCATTGTGGGTTGCGGCATAGTTCCAACGAATGATGTATGATGTTTATGCGCAAGCATGGGCTAATATCTATGCAAGGTGTGTGGTAATTATACACGTGCATTGGTTAGCATTGATGCAGGGTGCATGAAAATTCTTGGGATGACTTAATTTGAAGTGGAAATTCTTAGGATGGTTTGATTCCAATTGTATGGTGTTTATGTGCGAGCATTGGCTAATATCTATGCAAGGTGTGCGGTGATTATACACGTGCATTGATTAACATTGATGCAGGGTGCATGGAAATTCTTGAGATGACTTAATTTGAAGTGCAAATTCTTTGGATGGTTTGTTTCCAAATGAAATTCTTGGGATGGTTTGATTCCAAGTGAAAATTTTTCGAATGGTTTGATTCCAAGTGAAAATTCTTGGGCTTGTTTGATTCCAAGTAAAAGTATTTGGGATGGTTTGATTCTAGGTGGATATATTTGGGATAGTTTGATTCCAAGTGGAGATTCTCAAGACGACTTGATTCCAATTGATACTCCTTATGGTGGAGAATGTTGGACTGATGAAAATAACATTGATTATTTCATGTCTTGAAAATAACATGGTCTAGAATAACCAAGAGGGTAATTGTTAGTGAGTATATAATTGGGATCAAATGGCTGAGAGTGTATGTTGTATTGCATTTAATTTTTTAGTGTAACCTTCAACACAATTAGAGTAGTGATTCCTACTTTTTGCATAACTTGAGTCGCTAGTTAAACATGATTTTGTGTTTGGAAAATGCAGTCTGAGGTAAACATTTTAGGAAGGCTTTCTCACCCCCAACTTGGTGAGGTTATTGGGATACTGTTGGGACGAGAATCAGTTTCTTCTCGTGTATGAATCCATGTCGCAGGGAAGCTTGGAGTGGCATCTTTTCCGAAGTATGAATTGAAGATAATTTAAACAGGTTAAAGAAAACTTCTCTTAACTTTGAGTTTAATTCATATTATATTGTCTTGTTTCTGAGCAGGAAATCATAGGATGAAACCACTTTCTTGGAACAACCGGCTTAAAATAGCTACCGGTGCAGCTCGGGGATTAGCTTTCTTGCACGCCAACGAAAACAAAGTCATATTCAGAGCTTTCAAGACCTCAAATATACTTCTCGACGAGGTCAGTTATTTATTGTTCGTTGATTTTCGTATGTCGTATTGGAGACCAAAGCAAATACAGGATTAAGTTGTAATCAATGCACAGTTATCTTTTTGAGATAGTTTAACTCCATCTTTTTGATTCTCATAGTCTCTTTCTTAGCGCTGTCAATACTATAGACCGGTGACTAGTTGAAGAATATTATTACATGATGTTATGAGTGTATGAGTGATGTGTATGGATTTGGTGTAGTGCTTCTTGAAATACTCACATGCATGACTCGACAAGGCCATGGGAACAGCAGAACCTGGTTGAATGGAGAAAAGCTTGTATCTCTTCCAAAAAGAAGTTGAAAAGAATTATGGATGGCAGGATGAAGGGTCAATATTCACCCAAGGCTGCATTACAAACAGCACAACTTACTCTGAAATGCCTGGAGAATGACCTCAAGCAACATCCTTCAATGGAACAAGTACTTGAGGCATTGGAAGCCATTGAAGATATTCATTCAAGATACCCAACTTAGATGTGTAATTTTTTTTCCCTTTCTTAATTTTTACTAGATTTGTTTTAAGCTAAAATACAAAAATAATTTTTGTTTAAGACAAGGAAAGATAATCATTTAAATTTGTTATTTTATTTTTGAAAAAATATTTTTTGACAAATTTTCTTTTTGATAAACTTGACAGAGTTTTCATAAATAAAATTAAATAGATTAATTTTTTATCTTTTAATTAAAATGAAGTAATAAAGTGGTTTTTTTTACCTAAATTGATACTTTGTCAAAGTTTGTCAATTTTTTTTTGTCAAATTATCAGTTTCTTATATTTTTATTTGAGTTGAATAAATTTTACAAGTTCTAAAAAACTGTTGAGTAATGGTTTCTGAAAAATTAATTTGGGAATTTTTGTGTTTATGGAATGTTTTGGTGTGGGTGGATGGAACAACAAGACTGGAAATATGTTAATATTGGGTGATTGTGATGAAATTGTTTGTGAATATATGCTATTATGCAAAAATTTGAAAGAGGTTGTGAGGATGAGAAGTAATGCATTGTTATACAAATGTGGGTTGTTGTGTTTTTCATGTTTAAAGTTTGAATTTTGTAGAAATTACCAAAAAAATGAATAGAAATTATGAGAATTGAAATTTTGATAACATGATGATTTATTTGGCTGACTTTTTTATATGATGAAAGAAAATTTTTAATTTATGTTTTGCTGCTATAGATTTTTTTTCTGTGTTACTTTTGAATATATTGCCCCTATAAGTGGTATATATTTGGTAAAAGGAGCGATCGATGATAATTAGGAATCTAGAGTTGAGAAATAGAAGATAACGAATTGTAAGTTTTAATTTTTTAACAAATCAAGAAACTAGTCTATTATACAGGAACTTTTACAAGAATTTTTAGAAATTATAGTTCTCATAATTATATTATTAAAAGAGTTTAAGCACTTACCTCGATCTATTGCAAAATTCTCTTAATGAATGTTTTCCCTTCTTCTTTTACTTTCTGTAATGACTTTTTGATGATATAAAATTATCAAGTACAAAGTCTTTTTCTGACAAAGTCACTTTTCTGTTACGTTCTATTCTGAAACGTAATCCTCTTCAACTTTTTAGGAGCCATTTAACTTCTAGTATTTTAAAATCTTTAATAAAATATATACTATAATACTCCTATTAAGTGAGAAGTGAGGGAATTAATTTAATAATTCCAAAATAATTCCTATAACTTTAATACATTTATATTCCACTAATCATCACATTAGAATCTTTACATTAAAGTTATTCTTTAAATTACATGAACCAAATATTAAATTAATATAATTTAACATTTTCCCATTTGGTTCATGTGATGACTTGAAGATCCAATACTAAACTTTAAGTGTGCACCATTCATTGGAATTATCAAGTCAACTTTCTTTAATAATTGAATTAGATGATGGATCATGGCGATTGCAAGCTATTCAACCACATGGTTCCTTCCATGTATCACAAATCATCTAACTCAATTTCACTTTAATTATACCATAATATGTATCTTTATTTTCTTTTCAAAGATACATCCTGCCATTCCACATAAACAAAATAATGTATACCTTTATTTGTGAATGACAAATAAATGAACAGAAACGTAACTGTAACTGAATTCACAAGTGTCAAACAAAGAGAGCATTATTACAATATATATATATATATATATATATATATATATATATATATATAGCATATTACATTTATAACAATGACTTGTTCATAACACCCATCCTTTCAACATGACTAATAAATGTTTTGGGTGCTACAAATTCAGCCTCAAAGCATGAATATTAGCCTCAAAGCGTGCTACAAATTCAGCCTCCATGGTGGAAGTAGCAATAACTGATTATTTTACACTTTTACAAGAAATTGCTCCTCCAACCAATAGATAAACATATCCAAATGTGGACTTTCTTGAATCCACACATCTTGGATAGTCTGAATCCGAGTAACCAATCACTTTAAGATGACCTGACTTCCTGTAGGTGAGCATATAGTTCTTGGTGCCTTATAAGTACCTAAGAACTTTCTTTGCAGCTTTTCAGTGGTCTATACCGAGATTACTTTGATATCGGTCTAACATACCAACAACAAAATTGATATCTGGGCGAGTACAAGTTTGAGCATACATCAAATTCTCAACCATTGATGCATAAGGAATTGACTCCATGGCCTTTCATTCCAAAACATTATTAGAACGTTGCATTTGACTAAACTTATCCCCTTTCTGAATTGGAACTATTTCAGCAAAGTATTTATCCATTCTAAATCTCTCTAATACCTTGTTAATATATGATTTCTGAGACAATCCCAATAATCCTTGTGATCTATTATCACAAAATTTCTATTCCTATCACATATGATTCCTCACCCATATCTTTCATTTTAAACTTATTAGAGAGAAACTTCTTTACATCATTTAACATGACAACATTATTAGTAGCAAGCAGAATATCATCAACATATAAGACTAAAATTACTTCCCATTAACCTTCATGTAGATACACCGATCAACGGTGTTTTCTACAAAACCATATGACATGATAGTATCGTTAAACTTGAGATACCATTGTCTAGAAACTTGTTTTAGTCCATATATTGACTTCTTTAATTTACACACCATATTTTCCTTTCTTATGGAAACAAAACCTTCAAGTTGATCCATATATTTCTTCCTATAAGTCACCATTTAGAAACTTTAGGTTGAACAAAAATAACAAATATAGAGACTAAATTGAATATTAAACTTTGACTATGACACATGGTACGCTGCTGGGTTGACACGCAGGCATTTAAAAAAATTCAAAAAAGAAAAACATGAAATGACACGTGACAATCACTGTTCATGACCGTTGATGATTTAAACGGTATGAACAAAAGATGACCAAATTGAACAAAATTGACGAAAATTGAGATCTATTTGAACACAAAAACAAAATTAGGACTGATTTGACAAAACTTATGAAAATTATGACTAAAAAGGTATTTTAACCTTTCTTTTAATACATGTTGCATTTTTTATTTTTCTTTTGTAGTTAATTCTAATTTTCTTGCCTTGTATTTATAGGTATTAGACTATAAGAATATATACTTTTTAGTTTTTAATGATGCGAAATATTTTATTTTATAATGTTATTAATTTATTAATTAATATACTTATGGAATTTTACATAATGTATTTTTATTTATTTTAATTTTCAAATAAGTTCATCTTGAAATTGCTTTTCTTTAAATGAAGGATTTATTAAAAAAGAAAAAAAAATATGATTTTAATCCTTGAAGTATTATGTAAAATTATAAATGGTATCTAGTTGAAATTTTTATATGTTTGGTCTCTATACTTTCAAAAGCATAGTATTGGTTTTTATCTCTAATAAGTGTTTAGTTTTAGTAACATTTTATATCATTTAAACACTTATTTTACTTAAATTCAATGTGAAAATCATTAAAAAAGTCTCTTTTGCATTAAAATACAGAACGAAGAGTGAAAAATTATAAAAAGTGGAAGTTAACATGTTAATGCTTTTTTTTAAAAAAAAAAAAGACAAAGGAAATTAAGAAGTGGGTGTTGAGCCCTAAAGTTACATTTAAGTTGGAAGAGATGAAATGAGAAAATCCAAAATAAGAACCTAAGGTTGAGTAGCGATATTTGCTGAGCTACATTTGAGGAAACCTTCACTGCAAGGAAACCCTAAGCTCCAGAATGACGATTGAACTTCAAAAGAAAACCATTGGTTCTAATACCACTGTTGAGTTTATATATTTTTCATATATAAATTATAATCATTAAGAGATTGTGGTTCTAATTACTATTTTATCAAACCAAATTTCTATGGATATGACATTGTTGTACTATCAGTGCACTTATTAGACCTTCAACTAGGTGACAGTAGTCTCTCGTTTCCAACAACATTAAATTATCGTTTCCAATGTACTTGCCGGATAAATTAACACATAAAGTGACTCGTGTTAGCCACGTGTTAGATTCAATATTTTTGTGAAAAAAAAATACTGCACCATTAAAAACTCTCACCTTTTCACCTGAAGAACACTACATGTTCTCCATTTTTTGGATTTCCCCTTCTTCATTCATCCACCTTCAACAAAAAAACCCATATCATTTTCCCATATTCACAATCTTCATCCTCTCCAACCAACACGATTCATCATCTACTCCCCCATTATCAATCACACAAAAATCACTCTCACCTTTCTTCTTCACCCTTCACCATACAGAACCCCACAATACCCTTTCCTCTACTCTAAATCCTTTGTCTCCCAATTTGAAAAGAAAACTGAAAATAAAGAAGCCCAACAGTCCTAACCAGAATTTCTTCTAAAGAAAAATAAAAAATCAAAGGGATCAACATTGGTGGGTACCCCAAACTAGTTAGCATAAAGCATCCAAAAGTCATAATAGAGCAAAATTCTTTCATGAGTATGGTAACGAGTAGGCAGTATCCATGATTTATTGTCACTCTAATGTATCTTAGTGCAACTAGGCCTACCCAATCATATTTGTTGAGTGACAAAAGAATTCTTCAATAGGAACCATAAACTTTGGGATATATTATAAGAGTGAAAAATGTGATATGATTGGATTTATAAACAATAATTGTGGAAATGATCTAGATGATATAGAAAGTAAATATGTTTTGTCTTTTTGCTTAAAAGAAACGTTATTTCATATTCTTTTAAAAAGCAACCAATTGTTACTTCATTTGGTTCTAAAAAGTTTATTGCAATGCAAGTTGTGTTTGTTTGTAAGTCATATGTTGAGGAAAGTTTATAAAGAATTACAATTCAAAAAATTACTATCATTTTTTTAACAATAACTCAATAATCAAATTCTCAAAAATTTCAATCCTATATAAAATAAATAAGAATATTTATGTGAAATTTTATATCTTAAAAGAATTTAATTCATCAAAATAATAAAGATCAAGTAGCCATTATTTTTTGAAATTGAAATAGTTGTTTGATTTTAAATTGAATTAATATATATTAATTTAAGGAAAAGATTGTTAGAAGAAGAAGAAATTATTGAATTTAATAAATGTAATAGATAGACTTATTGATTCTTTGTAATATTTTAAAATTTATAATGTATTTTAGGCTATATTATTTCCTTAACAACTAAGCTTTCATAACATACGTATTTGCTTTAAACAACAAGACAACTTATATGTATCAGTTCAAAAGCATTACAGTAAAAATCAGTTCAAGTGAAAGTCAAGAATTCGTATTTCCGTCTTCTGGAATTTATTTATAAATGGAAAAATTATTGTTAAAATATTGTTTTAGCTTTCCGAACGGTTGCGAAGATTACCAAGACACAATATGGTTAACCAAGTGATCACCAAAACCAGAGGTTCCTGACTGCCATAAGATGGGTCTCTGCTTCTCCGGTGCTCCGTCTCTTCATTCCTCCTCTCTCAACCGCCATGACTCTCCGGGCAAGTTATCAAAATTTCCGCGCCCTTTCTAAATTCATCCCAAAACAGGGAATGATTCGTTACTTTTTTCCTCCGGTTCGAATTTTCCCATGAGGGGTTCGGTTCCTCTGTTTTCAGGTTCATCAGACATTCACGGCAGCAACTTCGAGTTCTGCGGAACCACCACAACCACCACGATGAGAAAGACTCAGTTTTCCGTGAGAGAAAGCATCGACAGCGAATGCTCTCCTCTCCCTTTTCCCGAAGGCCAAATTCTGAAATGGCCTGAGTTGAAGGTGTTCAGTTTTGAGGAGCTGAAATCTGCGACAGGGAATTTCAGGTCCGACAGATTGATCGGTGAAGGTGGGTTTGGCAGAGTTTACAAGGGATGGTTGGATGAGAACAACCTCATCCCCGCTAAACCAGGCTCTGGAGTGGTAGTTGCCATCAAAATGTTCAACCCGGAAGGTTTACAAGGGTTTTCACAGTGGCAGGTCGCTTTGTTTTCAACTCTTTCATTTACATTTTTTAAACTCTGACTTTAAATTTTTAATGAACCCACACACTTCCATCTTTATATTAAATTAATTGCTATCATGTTAGCAACTGAATACAAACTTTTCTTTACAATGTTGGTAAAGTTAGATGAACTTGTCCTGTTCCATGTTCTAGAGAACATGCCAAAACATAACTGGCTAAATATTTATCGTTCTATCATGTTGTAATTTTACTTTTACATTTAATTTTCGTGTCATACATCCTTTGTCTTGAACAACTTGAGTTGCTATTTAAACGTGATTTTGTGTTGGTTGGAGAATGCAGTCTGAGGTAAATGTTTTAGGAAGGCTTTCTCACCCCAACTTGGTGAGGTTATTGGGTTACTGTTGGGACGAGGATCAGTTTCTTCTTGTGTATGAGTTTATGCCAAAGGGAAGCTTAGAGAGTCATCTATTCACAAGTATGAATTGAAGACAATTAAAACAGGTTAAAGAAAACTTCTCTTGTTGACTAAGTTTAATTCATATTACTTGTCTTGTTTCTGAGCAGGAAGTAATAGCATGGAGCCGCTTTCTTGGAACACCCGGCTTAAAATAGTTATCGGTGCAGCTCGGGGATTAGCTTTCTTGCACGACAACGAAAATTTAGTCATATTCAGAGATTTCAAGACCTCAAATGTACTTCTCGACAGGGTCAGTTAGTTTTTGTTCGCTGACTTTCGTATGCCTTTTGTCGTACTGGAATCCAGAGCTAATACACTATCAAGTTGGGATAAATGGACAAATACTAATTTGGACCCCATCATTTGTTTTACGAGCCAAACTCATTTTGAAAAAGCTTAACTCCATCTGTTAACATGTAAACCTAAAAAAAGGCAATATCTTGATTCTCATTGTCTATTTCTTGGTGTTTTTAACACTATTGTCCCTGGACGAGTTGAAGAATATTACATGATGTTAGGAGTGCATAATAGTTTTAATGTACGTGCTGAATTCCTCGTAATTTTTGTAAGGAATTGCTTTTTATCGTACAGAATTACAATGCAAAAATATCAGATTTTGGCTTGGCCAGAAAAGGACTATCTGGGGGACAATCACAGGCTACCAGGATCATGGGCACATATGGTTATGCCGCTCCAGAATATGTCGCAACAGGTAACTGTATCTGCACATAATTGACAATTCAAGCAGCTTTAAAATATGTTTTTAATTTATTAGTGTTTCACAAAGCATAATATGAACAAGATTTGCATATGCAAGAAGGAAATGGAAACAAAATGTAGGGAGAATGAACGGTTTATTTGGTGTGAGGAAGTATTATTTGTTTTTATTTCACATGTAATTACTTAAATGACACCTGACTTCTTGATTTCAAAGACATTGTTTTGTGAAAATAAGCCAAAGACGAGAAAACAGAGAAAGTTTCCTTAAAAGGAACAGACCTTAATGTTATAGTAGTAAAGCAATGAATGTATTTGTGGAAATGAAGTTAGGAAGGTAATAAGGAATAATGGAGTCCAATGCTTTGACCCACCACAAACTAACATGTGTTTGAATTGTATGAATATTTGAACAGGGGACTTGTATGTGAATAGTGATGTGTATGGATTTGGTGTGGTGCTTCTTGAAATACTTACAGGCATGAGGGTAATTGACAAAAGAAGGCCAACAGAGCAACAGAACCTGGTTGAATGGAGAAAACCATGTCTCTCTTCCAAAAAGAAGTTGAAAAGCATTATGGATGGTAGGATAAAGGGTCAATATTCAACCAAGGCTGCTTTAGAAACAGCAAAACTTACTCTGAAATGCCTAAAGCCTGACCCTAGACAACGTCCTTCAATGAAACAAGTACTTGAGCGATTGGAAGCCATTGAAGATATTCATTGATATCCCAACTTAGATAATAATTTAACTTCTCATACTAGTATTGAAATGGTTAAAATTAAAAAAAAAAAAAAAGAGTGGAAAATACCAATTCCAGCAATTGAGCAAGTTAGAACTCTGCAATTCAAGACTATGCTGTCATGACGTTGGCTATGATTTGTACTGTTGGGTGTGCTTGTTTCAAGGAGCTCCATTAGATTTTGTTCTTTTGAAACGAATTACTATTAGAATAGATGAGGAGAGATGAATTTACGAATAAATAATGTATTTGTATTTAATGATTTGTGTAGAAAACAGAGTAATGATTTGCAGGATTAAGATATTAATTCATCTCGCTGAAAAGAGAAGATCTGAAAGTAAAAAAAAAAAAATTTACATTATTGCCCCAAGTTTAGAATTGGTACTGAATGAATTTGCATAGGATTGAATTTGGTTCTAGAAAGAGTGGAACCGATCCTTCTCCATTCGCTTTATATATATTAGTGTAAACATAGGCGCTATCGCACATATGTGTATGTATTTTTTAAATATGCGTGATATTATATTAGTAGATCATAATGTTGTAATGTTATTAAGTTAATATATAAACTAAAATTATATTTATTAAAAATAAAGTGAAGTATATCAAAACAGATGAAAAAATAACCATTGATAAATAAAGAAGAAGAGATAGTCGATTTTATAAAAAATTTGTAAAAATAACGATCAATTTTTAAAAATTTAATAAATTATTATATTTATTAAATTTTTAAAAATTTAATAAATTTAATAAATTATTATATTTAAAAATTTAATAAATTATATATATATATATATATATATATATATATATATTATAGATAAAATAAAAAATTTGCATCACATCATACATAATAACTATTCTTCATATTTTTTATTTATGTCAGTGAAAAACCAACACGACAAATGTACCGGTCGCACATAGCAAATAATAAGTATTTTACCGTTCTCTCCCAAAGGCCTTGTGCAACGCATGACAACTCTCGCAATTCACGACTCAATTAGACATAAAGTTCACACAAATACAACGAAAACTCTTTTTGTATTTTATGAAACAGTTGGTGTGCAACAAGAAATTAACATAGTGTATTTACAATTTGTCAAGATTAGGCTTCAACCATTTCATTCTCATGCATTATAAATCATCCCAATTCCATATTCATGTTAAAATCAATTCACAAGAATACTCAAATCCTATTCCTAGAGCCTTTGAGCCTATGATTACTCATCAAATTTCAATTCCTTGAATCCTCAACAAGTGAAATCATGCATTAGTTTCAAGAATCTAAGATTACTAATGAACCAACTTCTATTCCTAGATACAAGCATCCATTAGGTATTTAATTTCAAATCTAGATTCTAAAGATGTTTCCCAACACCTCAAGAATCATAAATCAAGCATGGGAACAATCCACATCAAGCATTAAGCATGGAAATCAAATACTAACATGAATTGGAAAAGTATATAAATTAACAACACAATTTTACACAATAATTCAATGTTTTACATCTAATCTCAACAAATAGAAATTGCTCTCCATGGTGGAGAACTTAGGGTTTTACAAAATTGAAGAATAGGAAAGAAATTAGAACCATAAAGTAGAAACAATCTCTCTCCCAAGGTTCTTGAATACTTCTCCATGCTCCAATTACGCCTCCCATTCGCTTCTCCGCCTCCAATTTTGTAGCCCATCATCCTCTCCAACCCAAAAGGGGTAAAACCTCCATGGATGAAGAAGGAAACCCAAGAAGGAGAAGGGAGAGTTTCCCAACACCCCTAATAGCCTCCAAGAGTCTCTCCCAAGCACGCAGGGTGTTTCTATTCGTGAAAAATGAGGAATCCCCTAATACTCTCGTAGAAACATGATTAAATAACCATATTTGTGTATTGGGGTCGATATTCTCGCCCAGCGGCTTCACACTCGCCCAACGAGGCCTAAAATCGACGTTCTCAGACATGTAACTCGCTGGGCGAGCCATATTTTCGCCCAGCGACCGAAATACTGCAGTTCTGATCTGTCATTTTCGCCCAGCGAGTTAACAGCTCGCCCAGCGAGTGACCCTGACGCCCAATGGTCGTTTTTTGGCCTTCCAAGGGTGGTCTAAGGCAGTATATACATATAGGTGAGTCCTTTCTCCATGTTTACAGTGCTGGACTTAATCTCAATGCCCCCTCAACATGATTATTTGTGTAAAAGTCAATCTTTCATGTCCAATCATGCTTCCTTGAGTTTCAACTTGTTTTCCTTCACTAGAATTGCTTCCTATTGTTTTATTTCAGACACTCATAATAGAGATTAGAAATAAAAAAGTAAAAAACAACTAAAATACGAAACAATGCAAAAACAACATAAACTAGAGGATTAAATAAGATAAAAGCTATGTAGGATTGATTTTATTCACGAAACTTAACATTAATAAAAGGTGGAAAACAACGTTATCAATTTATTACACCTATTAAATTTTTATTTAAAAACTATTCATCAACACTTTTTTTAAATTAATTTACACTCATCAAATTTTTATTTTATATTATTTTTAATTATAAGGATATATTTGTAATTTTAAATTTTTATTTATTAAATTTTTTTTATTCATCACATCTATCAAATCATCACAAACTTTCACAAATCTTACCTCCATATCTATTCACTTTCACCTCCAAATCTTTAAAAAAAACACAACTTTTATCCTTAAATTTATTCAAATTCATCCGGTCACTCTCTTTTAAATTCATCATCTCAAATAAACAAAGCCTTACGCAATGTTCGTTTCTGGGTATGACATTGTTTAATGGTATTTGAGAGAGCGGATTTTCATGTATAAGTGCGTTCGTTTTTAATGATTTTCGCGGATTAATTCATCCATCCCCTCAAAACAGTGATGATACTATAGTGGAGTTAGGCAAATGACAAAAATGCCCTTGTTAAGTTCATGGAGGGGGAAGAAGATGAGTTGATTGAGTGTGGTGGGCGAGGAAGAGGATGAAGGGGTGGGTTGTGGTTGCACGGTGGTGGTGGTTGTGGTTGCACAAGGTGGCGTGGTGGTAATATGCACTGGTGCTACAAGTGTGCAAGTGTGTGTTGTGTGGATGGCATCGGTTACGACACCGGTGTCTTAACATTGAAGAAGATGACACCGGTTACGACACCGGTGTCGTGTGTGTGTGTTTGTTTTTTTACTTTTTTTAAACTTTTTTATTGACTTTTTTTTAACTTTATTTATATAACTTTGTATAATTTTTTTAAAATTTAATTGGATAAATTTTTTTACATTCATAAAAAATTAGTTTTTTTTTATTTTAAATTTTCATACAATTTTAATATTTTTTAATTTGTATTAATTAATTATAATTATTTTTATAACATCAAATTACAAAATTATTCTCTTTTTTCATCAAGGGTATTTTGGTAACTTCTTAATTCAATATATTTTTAGAATTAATTTTATCTATCACATCAATCAAATCTCTCACTAACTTTCATACAACTTATCTTCAAATTCACTCACTTTACTTTCTAAATCCACTCAGAAAAACACAAAAATTCATCAACCCAAATTTATACAAATCCATCTTCACACTCTCCCCCCATATCCACTCCCTCAAACGAACACACCCTCCATGTCTTTGATTCTCCTTTTGCGCACATCATGTCTAAAACCTTCAAGCAATTTTTAATCCAACAGTTTTTTAAGACCCACACTTTTAATAATTTTTTTTAGGTTCGCCTTTCTTCCTTCTTCCCCTTTACCCCCTTTAATCAAACTCTATCTATCTAGCCTATATAAAATAGGCAGTCGCAGACACTCTTCTCAAACCCTAAATCCTTACTATAGAATTCACGGAAAATATAAAATTTAGCTAGTCTTTGCTATTTCTATTTACCTCCTCGAACGTGGCAGCAACGATTTCTTAAAGAAAGAAACCAACAGAAACCGTAGGCACTACTGCAACCTAAATCCTTATGGGAATAACAACTGAAATTAATAAACATTGTCTATGGTTTTTATCTCAAATGGCAGCAGAGATAGTTAAAGGTGTTGTCACTTTCAATGACGAGGAGACGAATTCGAAGCGGAACAAAGAAATTAGGCTTAAATAGTAGTTTGGTCTTAGTTTTTGTTCTGTTTTTTCAATGTGGTCCTACTGTTTATTTTTTTTTCAATTTGGTTCTAATATTGATAAATTTTTTTCAATTTGGTCCTTTTCACTAACACCGTTAAAATAGTTAATGGATGTGAACAGTAACCGCCACGTGTCATTTTTGAGATTTTTTTTTTAAATTTTTTTAATTTTGAAAAAAAATGTATACGTGTCAAGCCCATATCATGCCACGTATCATTTTTGTGATTTTTATTTTTTATATTTTATTTTTTTTTAAATTTAATTTTTTAAGTTTAAAAAAAAAATCCACATGTCAAGTTAATATCATGCCACGTGTCAGAATCAGTTTTTTATATTCAATTTGATCCCAATATTCGTTAATTGTTTTCAATTTGGTCCTATTTTTTTTTAAATTTAAAATTTTTGTTCTTCTCCAAATTGAGACAAAATTTAATTTGTATATATTAAAATGTATATTTTTTGTTAAATATTTTTAATTTAGAATTAGAGTTAGTTTAAAATTAAAACGAAAAAAGCAATGACACCATTAATTTAAAATTTTAAGAGGTTAAAAATATTTAATTTTAAACCAACTGTAATATTAAATTAAAAATATGTATTTTAATAAGAATATCCATATAACATTTATATACAAATTATATTTTGTTTTTGGATAGGAACAAAAATACTAAATTAAAAAAAAAACTAGAACCAAATTGAAAACAAATAACGAATATTAGGACCAATGAATATAAAAAGTTGACTCACGTGACATGATATTAACTTGACACACGGATTTTTTTTAAATTAAAAAAATTAAATTTAAAAAAAATTAAAAATAAAAATAAAAAATCACAAAAATGACACGTGGCATGATATGGACTTGATACGTGTATATTTATTTTTAAATTAAAAAAATTTAAAAAATTTAAAAAAATTAAAAAAATTATAAAAAATTAAAAAAATCAAAATTAAAAAAATAAAAAAAATCTCAAAATAACACTTGGTGGTTACTGTTCACTTCCGTTAACTATTTTAGAAAAGGACTAAATTGAAAAAAAATTACCAATATTAAAACCAAATTAAAAAAAAAATTAACAAAACTACATTAAAAAAATCGAATGAGAATTAAAACCAAACTACTATTTAAACCAAAAAATTAAATAAAGGCAAGAAAATGAGAACCAAACAGTAGCTTAGCAGAAAGAAAGAAATTATAAACGCTTCAGTTGAGATTACCAGATGAATAAAAACTAAATCAAACATGAGGTGCGCTTCAGTGATGGGACCGCTTCCGCTTCCCTCGTTGGCGTTCTCTGTCTTTCACACGCGTTCATTTATTTCTCCACTCCAACATGCAGTTAATTTACTGCATCACGCAACTTCAAATTATTCAAAAACAAAAATAAAAATGTCACTACATGTAGCGGGTTAAAAAGAGGTAAAAAATACCAGGTTAATTATCCTTTTAAAAATTAGGTGGGAACGGCAGAGACCCACTACACACCACCACACCGATTATCGGAACGACAACGACGTCACAAACTGCGGCAACAACGACGGCGTGGAGAACAAAGAGAACGACAACGCCTCGCGAACAAAGAGTGCCTTCTGTGGGGATAGGTAAAGAGAGCCACGAAAGCGTCCGCGAGTAGAGGCTTCTATAGGAAGAAGGAACCCTACCCCGCGAGCAGTAGATGTGATGAACGAACTCTAATCCGGGTGAGTTTTGTTTATTTTCACGCGAAACGACAATGAATGGCGTCGTTTAAAAAAAATACCCCTATGAACTCGCCAACTCGATTGCAAGCTCGCGAGTTTGGCGGAGCTTACCGAGTTCTCAGCGAACCCACCGATCCTGCTCCAAAGTCGAGTTTGCTTACGATTCAACTCGGGCAATGTTTGTGGGAACGTATAGTCGTCGTACGTTTTTTACATTTTTTACAAGTTAACAGTCGAGTTTAATAAGCATGACTATTTTCTTGGGTGAATTGATTTTTTTTAATAAGTCAAATCCCATTTATAATTTACCGTTTATAATCATAGGACGAAGCTCAAATATTTTATTCTCTTATTTTTGTTTTCAGAAATCTCTTCAGAAGTGTTTGATTGTGGTGAAGGTTGAGTGATGCAATGCGTTTGTTGGCTTCATTTGACGAGAGAAAATTGTGGGGATGCTTGTTTCTGTCAATTGGTTCTGTTTTCTTTGTTGGGTTTTTCTTTGTTGCTGTGATTTCCAAGCTTTTGCCACCTTCTCATGTTCCCCTCATTTCTGCCTTGCAAAATGACTGGTAATTAACTATTGATTGCTCCTAATATTGAAATTCGTTGCTGTTTTGTTTTATATGCTGATTATAGTGAGTGTGTTATATTGTGCGTCTCACGAACATGTAATTCATGATACACAATAAATGGTTACTGTATGTCCCATTCATGACATGAATCTGACTTGTTTAGTTTGAAATTTGTGTTTGGTGATGACTCGAATGTGGTAATAAATTAGACAAGGTTGTGTTCTTGACTTTCTTGTCACTTTGTGTATCCGGTAAGTGAAATATCGAGGGTTGTACCACGTTTGAGTCTGCTTGTTTCATACATCTCTGAGGGGAAAAAAGAGTTTGTCTTTTAGATCTATATTAGAATAAGAAAAGTGTCTATGGCTAATGGAAAGTTGTTCGAATAGATCCCAAAGTTGCACATCACTTAAGAGTCAAGATTAAGGGTAGTTTATGTACACCGTCTCATAAAACATTTAATACTCTAATACAGCCTAAACAAAACAGCTTGGATACTCAAGGCAGTGAATTTGGTAGCGTATAGCCTCACTGATGATGCTTTGAAAATAAAATATTGTTAGGGAAATGATCAAATCAGAAGAACCAACAAATTGTTGGACTTGAGGAGAGAGGTTGTTTTATGATGAAGTAGTTAATGAAGTACCATTTTACTCTTGGTCCAGCTTGATGTTTGTCCTAGCTTCCTAAGTAATTCTTTCTTTCTTTCACCCTCGTTTGGACTCTTGGACTAAAATAAGAAAGATAAATTTGACTTGTTTGATAATCTTGACAATTAAATATATGGTTGGAATAAATTCTGTGTTGTTGCTATCATTTTTTGTATAAGCAGTTTCTTTTGTAACTAATATTGTCTCTCTGACTGAGGAAGAAATAAAAACTAATTGTTTTTCTGATTTTGTTTTTAACAAATATAACAGGTACTACTGCTTTTTGGTGCCATTGACTCTCCCTATAATTGTTGTTGCTGTGTACTTTCATTGGCTCAGCATGAAGTTGTTCAAGCATGCTTAGCATAACCTTTTCAGATTTTGAAGGCAGAAATAAATGTATGCTGTTGGAGCAACAATCACCTATATCAATTGCTGCCTTGTTAGATATCTCTGCAACTTGCACTCCTCTCATCACCTAAAAAGAGCATAAGGATTAAGATGTTAAATGTGATTTGATGTGTGAATTAACATGCGAAATTGTTCCTATTTAATCAAAGGCCCCGGTTTTAAATCCTGAATATGGTGCTAAATATTTGCACAAGTCTTGTTTCCCAGAGCGATCTTATAAATTGAATGCACAGTACAAATGCATTTAAATATTGAATATGTAAACAAATATATAAAGGGTGCTTATATGTCTACTATAGAACAAGTTTACGTGCGGAGTTAACAAGGGCATGGGTGTGCTCCTGTTTATTGATTGTTTCCACGTATATTCTTTTGTTGATAAAGTTTAAATTATAATTCCTCTGATATATTATTGTTAGGAAAATTTGATCCTTTTAAATAATGTTTTAAATCCTACATTTTTGCTTTTGCTTCATTGCTGCAACAAACTTATAGGAGTCCCAAATCGCATAGTTCCATCCGCCTTTAGAGCACTGATACTTAAATCATCAATGGAATGGAATATAATGTCATTTGCTGTTCGGGAAGTTGATTTTAATGCATATGCTGTAGCGGGGAGGTACCCAATTTATTTGGTGCCTGAACTATGCCATTTATGAATTTTCTTTCTTTATATTTATAAAACTTTGTCTCTGTGTTTGCAATTCACAATATAGTCATACTTTCTTCTTACAAGATGTTCAAATGTTGTTGCTTTAACACTTATCTCTACCTTATAATGAAATTCCTTTTAAACAGGTTTATGTTGGACTCTTCAAGTTTCATAACCTAACAGTTCAATGCAGAAAAATATTGGAAATATTATAGGCCAATTGTTTGCTGGTTTAAATTGTTATGTAAGAAGATGTATGCTTGCCATTTTATCTGTGGGTCCTGTACCAAGTCATATTGCTTTCATCATGGACGGGAATCGGAGGTATGCAAAGAAGAAAAACATGGAAGAAGGTGATGGCCACAAGGCTGGATTTAATGTTCTCACGTCCCTCCTTAGATACTGCTATGAATTAGGAGTGAGGTATGTAACTGTCTATGCATTCAGCATTGATAACTTTAAAAGGAAATCTACAGAAGTTCAGTCCTTGATGGAACTGATGCAGAAAAAGATTGAGGAATTGCTTGAACAAGAAAGTCTCATTAATGAGTATGGTGTTAGATTACATTTCATTAGAGACATGCAACTATTGACAGAGCCTGTTAGGGCTGCTGTGGAGAAGGCAACGAGAGTTACTGCCCACAACAACCAGAGAGTTCTTTTGATTTGTGTAGCGTATACTTCTCGTCACGAGATTGTGCATGCTGTTCAAGAATGTTGCAAGGAAAAATTGAATGAAGTTCAAACGAGAAAAAAAGTGAAAGTTACAAATAGTGCGTTTTCAAGAATTGATCAGGGTCTGAAAGGAAATGATTTTGATTTGCTTTCTCAAGATTCATGTAAAGAATATCTAAATGCAATCAAAGCACGCAGTAGTGAAGTAGAATGTGCTGCGAGGAAAGATGGTTTGTCTGAGAGTAATGTCGAGAATGATATCGGTAACTACAGTGAAGCTCAAATGATATCATACAATGGACTGGTCGAAATGACTGAAGAGAGAAAGCATAAACAGGATGAGGTTCCTTTTATAAAACTGGCGGATGTTGAGAAGAACATGTACATGGCAGTTGCACCTGACCCAGACATCTTGATCAGAACTTCTGGAGAACCTCGCCTCAGTAATTTTCTACTTTGGTAGACGAGTACATGCCCTTTGTATGCACCGACTGCACTGTGGCCTGAAATTGGTCTAAGACACTTGATCTGGGCAGTATTAAACTTTCAGAGACACTATTTTTATTTGGAAAAGAAAAAGAAACAGTTTTAAGTGTATTCTTGTTGGCCAAAATTCAGAATATGCGCAACAGGTAAATTATAACTGCATACATTTGGCAATTGGAGCAGCTTTAACTGTATGTTTTTTGGCTGTAGTAATGACTACTAGGCATAATATGAGGAGATTATTTACATGCTATGCTATGTAATAATGAAATGGAAGCAAAATATGGTAAATAACGAACAACGTGGAATTAATTTCAGAATTCTTTATTTCGTTTTTATCTCCAACTTAAACTTATAATTACTAAAATACCTCTACATTTTTTGTTTCAGAGATTTATACAGAAAAACAAAAAAGAAAGGACTTGTGTCGTTTTCACCATTCCTGTAGTGAAAAACAAGAAATTATAACAAAGTCTCCTCAAACAATCAAGCTTTATGGAAGATGAAGTTGGGGAAGAGGGAGTCTAGAAATAGAAATCTAGTGTGTATAATGCTTGAACATTTGCCTATGAACTGTATAAATATTTAAACAGGCCACTTGTATGTGTAGAGTGGTGTGTGTGGGTTTGTGTAGTGCATCTTGAAATGCCTGACAGGCGTGAGTTGATTCAACGTCCAGAGAGCAGAAGAACCAAGCCTTGTTTCTCTTCCAAAGAAAAGTTGAAAACCATAATGGATGGTGAGATAGAGGGTCAATATTCGCGAAAGAAAGCGATACAAGCAGCACAAATTACTCTAAAATGCTTAGTACATGACCCTAAACAATGTCCTGCATTTTAATTTAGTGCCACTAGATTTGTTTAAAAAGGGGTTATCCCTTTTTTGTTAAGATATTAATTAAGTTGTGTTATTTTGTAGAGACCCCTATATGCTTTACCACACTCCACTGTTTGCATATCTTCATTTCTTGATCAACATCCAAAGTTGTGTGAGCCTTTGGGAACACTATATGATTATTTCTGCAGTAACTTTTTGACGCATATTGGTTTTCTTATCAATGAGGTCAATGTATTCTTTTGGTGCACCTTGGTATGTGACAACATTACCATACTAGTTGGATTTGACCACCATTTAAATTTCTGTGTATATTGGATTATATATGAAGAGGTCAATGTAATTTTTTGGGGGTAAACTCTTCGTGAGAAGAGACCATGGTTGTTATTCTACAACATCTATGTTTAAAGATGTTTTTGACAGCAAACGTTGTTCTGCCTATTATTCATTGTGGTAGCATGTTGTGTTTGTACTATATTGTTTAAGTTCTCACTTAATTCGATTATATTTTGTTAACTACGTGTGTGATATATGAAATTAAAATCTAACTATTTTTTAATAATTATTTGCTAAGTTACAAATATATAATAGATTAAGCGTGTCTTACATATATTAGATTTTAATAAAATTTATTGTAAATAATATTTTAATTCACAAGATAGTCGAACTAACTCATCTATGGTTAGTATCTTTTATAAGTACATTTGAATTAATACATTAAATAATTTCTGAAATAGTAATAAGTAAGTATTCAGGACAAATTTTTATTGAGATTGTTACATTTTCTTTTTGTTTTGTAGTAAGATTCTCGAAATTTCCACGTTGAAAGATTGGATCTCATTATAGTTTCAATGTTCCGTTATTAATTTTGTCAGGCTGTAGCTGAAAAAATGTTCAATTCAACCTGAATAACCTTTTTTTAGTAACTTGTACCATCCGGTTGGTTGGTTATTTTGATTTTGTAATTTATGTTTTATATTTATATAATTTGGTAAATAAATAAGTTAATCATTTAAATAATTCAAATCTTATGAATAATATTCTATTATTTCAAAATATCATTTTGTGGATTTATATAATTAAAAATAATAAATATTTTAATAAAAATTTTATAAAAATGATAAAAATACTAATACAATATTATTATGATAGATTATAAGTTAATCCATCTTTAACTTAAACCTGTTTAACCTAGGGCTGGGCAAAATAAACCAAACTGCACTGAACTAAAAGATTGTTCGCATGAACTGCACTGAACTAAAAAACAATTCAGATGAACTAAACTCTTATTCTTAAAAATAAACTGGACTGAACTGTACTGAATTACACTATAATATAAACTGAACTGAACTGTTATAAACTAAATTGTTTTATGAACTGCACTACGTCAGAACTGAACTGCACTATTTTTGGATTGAACTGCACTAATTTTTAACTTAACTACATTGTTTTTGAACCGTTTTTGAATCGAATTGCACTGATTTTGAATAAACTTCACTCTTTTTGAACTGAATTGTACTATTTTTGAATCGGATTGCATTGATTTTGAATTGAATTACACTATTTTGAATCGAATTGCACTAATTACATATGATTGTACTACACAATAATAATTTAAAGTTTATAATTTGAAAGTGCTTAGAAAATAATACTTGAAATATGCATCATATTTCAATACACCAATTAACATTTTTATAATTTATTTTATTTATATTAAAGTTTTCCGTAACTTAAAATGTAATTAAAATATTAAAATTAATATAATAAATATAAATATCGGTATTAAATTACTTTTTATATTTTAAAATATTATGTAATATTACTTTTTACTTTTACAATGTTTATTATGTTGCATAAAAGTTTTTTAAATGAATTTATTTTAGAAAATTCTCAAAATTAATATTTTTTTAACATTTGTATTCATTAATATTTGTGTGAAAAATGTTATAGAAATTTTATGAAGTTCTAAAATTAATATTTTAAGAATTTTTTAAAATAAATTCTCTTTAAAAAAGTTGATGCCACGTAATAAATATTTTAAAACTAAAAAATAATATTACATAAGATTTTAAAATAAAAAATACGTTAGTACCAATATTTTATACTAATTTCAATATTTAAGTTACAAAAAACTTTAATATAAATAAAAAATTATAAAAATGTTAGCTGTCACAAAATTTAATTTTTAAAAATAACTTCTGTAAAATCATAACATAAAAATAACAT
>Ga0214542_1000756_pt1 | contig 61698 bp, 37 predicted proteins | sample CNSS1metaG_FD_160096 | JGI IMG/M metagenome (GOLD analysis project Ga0214542, IMG submission 160096) | Root nodule microbial communities from cowpea collected in UCLA plant growth center, Los Angeles, California, USA - CNSS1 | ecosystem: Host-associated > Plants > Roots > Nodule | place: USA...
TATATATATACCTCTATATACAACATGCTTGCAAGAACCAACCTAACTTCTATCTCTCTCAATATCATCATATGTATATATATATATACACACACACACACCATCCCTTTGTTTTTTATTACCCTTTGTTGAGCTTGCTAATGATCTTGTCAGAAACGGACTCGATATATTGAAGAAGGAAAAGAGGGTGTCTGGAATGAAGTTTGATCCGAAATCATTGTCTCAGTTTCATTTTTACCTTTGCCTATATTGTGTGTGTGTGTGAGAGAGAGAGAGAGAGATTTCATCTGTGATGGAAAGGGGGTGTTTGGAATGAGGTTTGATCCAAGATCATCACATATACCTTCAATTTTCCCTTGTTTTTGCTTGTTGATTTACCTTCATAGATTTGTTTATGATCACTTCATGCATGGGATGGGACTGATCTCGGACCAGGCTTCATTCCTCACACCTACCTTTCCTTGTAGAAGCAAATCAACCACAACAAGACAAAGACAAAGGTAATCCCTTTTTTCCCTTCCTAATCATTTCTCTATCTATCAGATCTAAGTATTTCCTGCTTTCCATGTCTTTTTTATGTTCTACCAACCCAAAATATTAGGCAGATTTCCATAGATTCACTTTCTTTTTCATATATTATCATTATTGTTTTGATTTGGGCTGGTGTGCTTTTGAAAGAAGATGCATCAACTGTTTTCAATATTTAACTTGTGTATTCACCCTACCTAATACAGCTAAATCTCTGTGATCTAGTTAAATTGATCCGAGTCTTATCAGTTGCATTAAAAGTTGGTTTGAAAATTTTGTTGTTGCTTTTGATCAAATCCAAGGAAAAAAACCCATGAAAAGCACTTGATTGTATATACGGTTTCTGGAAACCACGAGCCATGATCTCAATCTACAGAAACTATGAGCACACGCCATATTCCATGTTTTAAACAGAAAAAATATGTAGTTAGATGCTAATTTTAAACATAAATTAAAACATTAGTTGATTGATACTTCTCCCATCCCACGCCCAACGCGCCGTCATCTTTGTCTTTGCTGCTTTCACACACCTATTCTAAGAAACCCTAGCTGAGTCTTGTGACTTTGTAGGACACATTCATGTTTTGTATGAATGAAACTTTGACATGATGAATGATATACATCATAAAGGTTGACATCCATTTTTGGGAATTATTGGCACAAACCCTGCTGCTGAAACAAGACAATAAGACAAGTGAAGTTCCCTCCATCGTTCAATACTGCCCCTGCTTTTCCCCCATTAACTGTAGCCACACAAAAGGTTAATCACTTCATACATACATCTTACATACTTATTCTGCATATCTTTTGTATATGTATGTGCATGCCTTAACATGTAGATCAGGATATAAAATTAACATCGCACATACATGCACATTGTTATTTCTTCTTGCATTACTCTATGTTAATTGACAAATAACAGTTTTCCAAAGTGTTACAAGGAACTCATCATAGTTAGAAGCATTGGTTATATATATATATGCAGAATTCATTCTATAGTATCACATAGGGGTACATAGGTAGAAGAATCTCGCTGTCTTCTTGCTCTATGTTTGTGAGCGATATTCAGATTCCTTGGAATATATCATATAATATTTGGTTTTCTTAAAAAGTATTTGTATAATATATTGGATTTATTTTATGGGAAATGTCAGCAAGTTGAATGCATGCTTGATATGGATAAATTAATATTTTACTGAATTCTATGAATTCTATGATTATTTTTTTTGTTGATTTGGTATTATACTGTATGGAACAACATTAAAACTTGTTCTTTAAGCGCGTGGTAAAAGCTAGTATGCCACGTGACAAAGAACCATATCATTGCAAAGTTATGGCGTGAAGTGAGTTAAAAACTGAAGTAACTTTTAACCTACACCACATGAAAATTTGATGTACACAGTTATTGAATAGCTTATGGTACAACTTAACTTATTCTTCCTTTTTCTACTTTTATCTACCTGTTTCTTTTCTCTTACTTTCTATTTGTGTGTACGAAAGCATATTTTTCTTTTTTTTTTCTCATAACAAACTTTAATTTATAGATTTTTCGTGTTAGAAATAATATCCGAATAAAATTAGTTACTTTGCACTATATACATCGTTATTATCATGTAAATTATTGGCTAACGTTGATACATAAATTTGGATGTGAAACTAGTAAGTTTTAATAACATGCATTTTATGTCTTAGGTTTTTCCTTGATACCCCAAAAACGACGTAAATTAATTTTATATGATAAAATGGGAGTGTATATAGTTTTTAAACTCCAAATGGAATTTAAAATTGGAATTTAAAGAGAAAATTAGCAATTATTAAAATAATTATTTTATAATTGACACAGGTGAATTAGAAAATTTCTCGATACCCAAATAATGAGTTTCCTCCATTAAAAAACTTGTGATTTTCTTTCTCATAAAAGAACTTCCCCTTATATTAATAAGAAAAAGAAGAGGATCGACCAAATCTATTTCTCGAGCTAGGAATATTGTTTTACAATTTAAATTCCGTGTAGATAGGTGTTATAAAAGTTTTCAAACAATTTAGCAATTATGTAATATATATATATATATATATATATATATATATATATATATATATATACTATTTTATGCACTAATAAACAATTTCTTCTTTGAATAAAAACAAAATTTTCTACGTACAAATGATCTCCAAAATATTCTATTGATGGAATATATTTGAACAAATGGTTTTACTTAAACATTATCTAATTAAGTTCACATGAATGTTCATAACTATCTTATAACTTTAACTATTTACGCATTTAGTAGGCATGTTTGGCTTCGTATCCCAAAAATGTATATTTTCGATGTAAAGAGGACACACGTATAAGAAATTTAATTTAGAGCATATAAAGTGTTTTCATTCATTAATTGACTTATGCCACATAATAAAATTCTTAGCTGTTTCAGCTCCTTCTGAGTTTTATTTTTTTCGTTTAATATGATTTAGTGTTTAATTCTTTAAAAAGTTATACTGCATTCTAAATCCTTTAAATCTACACACCACCCCTACATAATATTACTCCACATTTCTTTTTTTTTTTCTCACTTTTTCTTTTATTATATTTCAAGTAACAAGTAAATGCTGATCAGCATAATACTGAGTGAAAATAAATTGGGAATCAGTATATGAAACAAAAACTATTTTCTTTTTTATTTCCTAATAAAAACTGTTGTTTTGAAGTCAGGTGTACACTAAAGTGGGAAGGGTGTATCCTATAGCATTAATAATTTATTAACAGTTAATATTACTTAAATGAGTTGTTTATATTAATTTATGAGTTTTACAATGTCACTTGAGCTTAAAATTATATAAATATTCACTCAAATATTAATATATATATATATATATATATATATAAACGTTTAAATTAATTTTACATGTATTATTTAATCCCACGTACTAATATTTGAAGTATTTTCTTTGTTAACGTCGCTCCTTCACATAATTAATTTTTTAAAGATTAAATATTTTTTAATTCTTTAATTTTATTGAAAATAAAATTAGGCCCTCTTCTAAATTTTGGTTTAATTTAGTTTTCTGATTTTAAAAATACGTAAATTTAGTTATTTTAGTTAAATTTATTAGAGATTTTAAACGCGTCGAACAAAATTTGGTTAAAAAAACTAAATTTAGGTATTTTTAAATATAAAAAAAAACTAAATTGATCTAAAATTTGAAAGAAAAAATAATTTCAATTTTTACCAAAATATTATCATGTCATATTTTCAATGATAACATTTTGCAATGCAAGACTTGAAACAATATTTTTAAGCAACATTATAACTTAAATGATAAACTACAACGGGTTTTCTAAATATTAAGATCTAATATTTTTTTGGTATTTAAAAATGATTTAAATAGAAAATGGAAAAAGTTCGAAATTTTTGCAGAAAAATAAATTTTATATATTTTTTTTTTGTTTTTATATTGGAATAAAATGAAAATACGTGGTTACGGAGAACACTTCTTTAGTGCTCTCTAAAGGCCAAATATATGAGAAAGAATAAAAAGTAAACAACATTATATTAACCCTCTTTATTTATGAGAAAAGTGAAAAAAAAAAAGTAACTTCTCTAAAAATATACATTTTTAAAGAAACTAAATTAATATACTTTTCTAAAGAATATAATCAAATAAGTTCTCCACTTATCTTTGTGTATTTCATAAAACACTTATTCATTAAAGTGTTGTATAAATATATGTTGTTAGTTTTGGGGAACAATATGATACATTTATGACCTTTGAACCAAAAACAACATTTTTCTTCATAAAAATCGTGGTAAAAGTTTTGTTTTAACCTCATTTTTCACATTAAGTTAATTACTCATGCATTTTCTATTAGAGACATCCAAGAAAATTTATGACACGTGAGTAAAAAACTGGTTAATAAGATATGGACTTAAATGTATTTTTCACCTTACAATTAAGGCAACAATATTTCAAGGGGAAAAAAAATTTCGATTTTGATCTCTAAAATTTCAATTGAGAGAATAGGTTTCCAAGTATCATAATTATATATCTCAAAGTCATTTTCATTAATAATTTAATAAATTTGGTGGTATTGACGGGGCTAGAGAGATTGGTTGGAGTTGATGTGATAAATAATACATAAATATCATTTTTATAATTTTTTTTTAATTTTAAAAGTAAATATAAATATTTTTTAAAATTTTTTATTAAATATTTTTTTATTTATTTTGTACATAGAGTTTTTTTTATTTAAGATACTTATTTTAGTTTAAAATTGATTAATTTAAGAGAAAAGTTAAATGAATAAAATACTTAATAAAACAATTATTAAAAGGTAAAATTGATAAAATAATTATTTTTTATTATTTTTTAAAAATAAAATTGAAAATAGAAATGTGAACACCAATATTCCATTTATATATTTATATATAGGTATAGATATGTTTTAATTGTCAAACTAATAAACGAATATATTTTTTGGGTAGTTAAATATCCAAGAAATAGGAGTATAAAGAACTAAAATTAATTACATCATACTTGGACAGAAAAGAGTTCATCTACTCATAAAATATTACAATACAATTTCAACAACATCTACACATATGATTTAAAATAAGTACATCTCCCTCGAGATTCACAAACCCTTTTCTACCCTACTGTTACATTTCTAACTCTCCACTCAATGCTTAGAATAAAGACAATTGATCTTTATTTATAGGAATTTTTGGGCAATGCTCAGTCTAACTTTTAGCACTCAGCCACAAGAGTTTCTTCACAGGTGAGTTTCCTTCTGAGTCCAGCCTCTTGCCCTGGTGCTTAGCACTTGACCTTTTCTTCTTAGGATGGTTTTCTTGGTTACTCAGCCTCATAGGTTGGTGCTCTAGATTTCCTTGCAAAGAAGGTTCCCTCATATGGCTTAGGTCCAATTTGTTGTGCTCAGTCAGAAAGTCAAAATATGTTGTCCTGTCTTTTCTACTTCCATGGCTCAACGTTAATGACTGTGGTCCAGCTGCATAATTGATATTTTCTATTATATTCACTACAAAACAACAAAATATCATTACAATTCACAAAACTCCAATTCTCAATACCTCTTTTTGAATCTTAAGCTTAAAGAGGTTTGTTTTATACATAAATAAATAAAACCATTTCATAAATGATAAATGTCAATTTCAAATAGAAAATTTACCTATTCTTGACACTTATCAATCCGATAGAAATTAAATTTAAATTATATTTTATTTAGTATTAGGAATATTTGTTTTGTTCAACGTATTGGTATTCATTCCAAAGGCATCCGACCCTTGATAAATATTGTTTGATTGGAGGGAAACTTTTTTTATTTGTTATATTTTTGTTGGACCCTCAACAAATGTTGCTATATTTTCTTCATTTCGGGATGGAATAGAAAAAATGAGTTGGGAGGTGTTCGACCTTCGACATATATTATTAGATTGAGATAGGTTCATAAAAATGATGAAAAAGTGAACTTTGCATGGATTGACCGAAAAACTATTTCAATGATGTATCTACAAAACATAGATATGGATCGGAGTTAGATTAATTCAGCACATATAAGTGAAGATTACAGGAGAGGGTGGAAAAGTTTATACATTTCACTCAACGTAATACTGGTATAGTGTAGAAAACATAATAAAGATGATGTGTTCTTGTGTAAATTGTTTGAATGGGAGAACATTTGATATTTTCAAAATTAGAGAACATCTTTGTTTATAAAACAATTTTTACTTGCACATGGATTTATCCCAACTTCAATTTATTTGTTGCCGTTTTTTAAGAAAATAACCATTGGACTTAAATGCATTAACTTATCTCCTAACAATATAGGCAAACCATTTTGTTAATATATATAACACTTTAGGGTAGTTGAAAAGTTAGAACATATTATTTCATAAAATTCTTATATTTTTATAAAACTTTGTTTAGAACATTAGTATTCTGCTTTATATTTATTGAACTATTTAGAGTTGCAAAATGAATTGAAAAATTATGCAAGTTTGTGGATTATGCACAAATTTAGAGTTCACAAAAAAAATCCAACTTTTATGGATGGTTCTAGTGCAAACTGTTTTTGTAAGTTTATTTTTACTGATGGTTCTAATCATATTTGTCTTCGTTTGTCTTGTTTAATTGCTTTTTATTTTACTTTTTTTTGGCGATCATTTCTAACCGTTGTTGAATTTTTTTTGAACATATAATTACTATTCTCATTCCTAATTGTCATTATTTTAACATATGACGAAAATTTAAACATCATCATCAATTCTTCTCATTTACAATTACATAATCATTGTTAAAAGGCTATTTTAGTCATCTTCATAAGCCCTTTATACATAGGGATTGTAAATTAGTTAATGTTTAAGTATTATAGTTTTTCTATTATTTATTTATATTTTTGAATCCTTTAATTAGTGAATGTTTTAGTGATTTTAAATGTTCACAACTTAGATAAGTCAAATTTTCTTGAGAACTTAACATTCAAGTGAAGACCTTGTCATTTCAACCATGAGGATGACAAATAATCATGTGGTTATATTTATTGTCTAGAAGATATTTTGATATTAAAAGAGAATATTTAGATTGATTGAATAATACGAGTAGTATGAGTAGTATTTGATTTTTAAAATTGAATATCAAGATAAAGATAAAAATAGATATGTATATATCAATTGTTATTTTTCTATTTTAAATTATTAAAATATTCTTGATTTATTGAATATTTTATTTTAAAATTTATAGAATTATAAACCATTCTTTATTATTTCACATTAAAGAAAAGATCATATATGCTTTTTTTATAGTAAATTCTTAATACTATTGTATTTTTCATTGATATTTTTATTTTTCATATAAAAAATTAATAAATATTTGCAGAGATAGAAATTTCACAATCCTTCTACATCAAAATCAATAATAAATATAATTATTTACATTAGCCGATAAAGCCAACTCACCCCACACTAAGCATCCTAGTGCTACACTCAAATGAAGATACTATATGAAATATTTTCTTAGGATGTCTATTAATGAGATTGGTGATTCAACTATTTTTATATAATTTATTTCAACTTCACACTCAATGTTGGAAGTCATGGAAGTTAATTTACACTCACTTGACATGTCGTGATAATCTTTCCCTTACATTACAAACTATTGACATGTAAACATGATCTTTAATCTTTTCCTAACACCTTTGCATCTACAAATTGATAATCACTTTTAATATTTTCAAATAACTTATTTGTCTGGTTATAATTTATGAATCTATTGAAATTTGAAAAGAGTCTCTTTATTATATTCTGCAATATTATGAATACGTTTGAATTAATCATTTGACTAAAAATTTTGGTTTTATCGAAGTACATAAAGGGTTGGCAAAGCGGGCCAGCCTGGTCCGTTTTGGCCCGCCCTGTATTTTGTCCGTAAAGTGCGGGCCGACACAGTTTAATTTCAAATTCATTTTTTTGGCCCGCCCTGTCCTTCATATTGACCTGTGGGCCTGTGGTTTGGTCCGCATTTGTGATGAGCGAAATTTTTTTTTTTTGTGTTGAACAAAATAATTTTTTTTCATAATAATTGATATCCATTTTCTATCAAAATAATTCCAATTAGTTTATCTAATTAAAGACAAGAAAAATAACAACGAAGATTATATCTAAAGTACAATAGCAACATGTCACCTTACAAGACATGTACCTAAAAATGCATAAAAAGATATTTCATATTCAAGAATTAAAATCATTATCTTATATACAATGATTATACATAATAATAATAATAATAATAATAATAATAAAAATAAAAGGAACTGAAAGAAACAATGTGATAAATGATGTGAGAACTAAAAAAATGAGAACATATAATTTTGTAAGCAGGCTAGCCCGTCCTGCCCTACCTTTAGCCCGCACGGACTGCGGGCGGGCCATATCGGGCCAGTAGGTTCAACATCCCAACCCACCCCGCATTTTTCTGTGCAGGCTTGCGGACCAGCCCGCATGACCCGTCCCAAATTGTCATACCTAAGTACATATAATTTTGTAAAACTATCGTCAAATAAATAAACCTAGTTTCATGTTCTGTTAAGAATTTAACTTTCGATTAAACTCAATCTTATAAAATCAACTTGTAAAGTGAGGTTTGCATTCATTTATATACCATAAATTAGTTTTATTTTTAGTCAATGTGATACTTCCAACATACTTTTCTCACGTTGAGACATAGATTTTTTGCACGAGACTAAATATTAATGGATTGTCCAATAAGGAAGAGATAATATATGGGACAATAAACATAACAAAGTTTGCTAGATATAGGTTCTCGTCCAAACTTTCATATTAAAAATTGAACTCTAAGTCTAACTTAACCTGACAAAACTAATTTGTAAGATGAAATTTATATTTATCGGAAGAAATTGACTTTACCTCTCTAACTGATTTATAACTTCTAATATTTTAATAAAAAATTTCTTTTATAAAAATAAATATTGTGGTAAATTATTAAAATATATTTTGCCCCTTCATTTATTTGATCTTCCACGTAATTGTAAGTTGTAACTTTCTTATGGATTTGGATAATCTTTGTCCAACACATAGGTTGAGGTTGAAAGTGCTCATCCACTGTTGCTTTTGTTTTTGTCTTACAATTTTTTCAAAGTACGGAAAACAAATGCGTGAGTTTTACAAAAACCTAAATGTAAGAAAAGTCGTGGAAGTTTCTTTAAGGACATAAGGTTGATATGTCATCATAATCTTTCCATGTATTCAAATTACGTAACAGAAGTTCATGTTTATAGTTATTATCTTCTGGTATCAATATTTGGATAATTCTTTTTTTTTCTTCCAGAGTTTTGCAGATTAATTTTTGTTAAAATCTTATTAGTTATTTTTAATGGAATCTGTAGTTTCAAATATTTTTTTACGGTTAAATAGGTTTTTAATAGTTTATTTTTTTTAAAATTGACATTATCTTATGCCCTCATGCCAAATTTACATATTTATTTAAATATTAAATATAAAAATACTAAAACAAATTTAAAAATATCAATTTTAACTGAATAGAATACTACTAAAACCTACAACTTGTTAGTTCAGATTTTCAAATTATTAAATGAACTACGGATGTTTATGTATTATTGACCTGTTTAAATGAATATTTATAAGTTAAACTTAATTTTATTATAAACTAGTTTGTAAAAGCTCTTCATATATAGTTTATCTAATATTTAATTTTAATTAATATATAATTTAATTTTAATTTATAAAAAATATGATTTTTTTTCCTTTTAGTTGTCTTTTCATGAACATATTTACAGAGAAGCCTATCCTAAAGAATAATTATTTTTATTTTATTTTTTCTTGGGTATACAAGCTCTTTGAGAGCTAACTACAAGACCTAACTTTTTTGGTCAAACTTGAGAAAATTGACATGAAGTTCAAAAATGTAGATGAATAGCGTGCAACATCTTAACTAATTGTTTCGAATTTGAACTCTTAATATATAATTGCATTAAACATTCAAAGAAAGTATTTCATATTCAAAAATGATTTTACAGATGGAGAAAAATTATTTACAATAAAAAATAGATATAATATTGTGTACTAAAAAATGAGTTATAGTTGAATGTGATTGTGTTTATCTAAGATTGTAAAGTGTCCGTTAACTAACTAGTTGAAATAAATAAATAAGTTTCTAACAAACATTTTAGCTTAGCTTAATTTATCTGTAGAGTGTTGTTATATGGTTATAAGAGCATCTTAATTATAGGTATCACTTTACGCCGTTTTAATTTTATTTAAAAGATGAAATGAATTTATAACTAACTAAAGTTTATCAATTATATATATATATATATATATATATATATACTTTTTTATTAAATTTTAAAATTATTTATAATTATAATTAGTAATATTTGAATTATTAGGTTATAACATTTTATCTTCTAAATTACTTTCTCTTCGCCCAAATCATAATTGTAACATCAAATAGTAAAGAAAAGTATGTTAAAAAATGATTTTCCATTAATAATACTCTAAATAAGTTATCCCTAAGAGATGTCCTGAAATAGGGTAGATGCATATATAGATCAAAGAAAACTATAAGGAGTATTACAAAATTATATAAGATTATTACAAAATATTAAGCATGATGAGGAATTTTAATCCTATGACTAGATTGCTACATCATATTTTTCCTGTACTTCCTCATCTACTCACACCAATTAAGGTGATAATTGTAAAACCAAGACAAACAACAAACAAAACAACCAAGGAGACTAAAAGAGTATAAGCTTGGTGAAAAAAGGAATAACATATATATTTATTTATGTAGCACACATTTATTTAATAAACATGACATATTTAATCATAATTAATACACACATTCATGCATACAATCAAGGTAATCAAAATCAAGATTTAAATTGTAAAATCTTAAGATCCTACGATTTTATATAGTATTTATGAGTCTGATCACATGCATAATCGTAATACGAAAAAGGGTATTAGGTGAAAAAAGAAATAACATATATATTTATATAGCGCACACTTATTTAATAAACATGACATATTTAATCATAACTAATAAATACATTCATGCATACAATCAAAGGTAGTTAAGATCGAGATTTAAATCATAAAATCGTAAGATCATACGATTTTGTGTAGTATTTATGAGTCAGTTCACACACATAATCGTAATACAATAGGATAGATAGGTTAGTCTAACAAAATCGTATAAATATAGTCATTTTCTTTTTGAATTTTCTCTTGCATTACTTATTCATATTCTTTGGTGAATAAGTAAAAATTTACATTATTATATGTGTTGTCTGTCATACAACCACCCTTCACCTAATTAAATTAAATATTAATACAATTAAAGTTCATTTCTCAATAAAAAATTAATACAATTAAAATATAACTGTAACACACCACAACACTTTACAATTAAAATTTAATACAACTATAATTTTTTAATTTTGCAGCCATTATTGTGTATAGACCAAATCATAATAAATTTTAATATTTATTAATTATAATATTATTATTTATTAAGTATAGTATAAAGAAACATAATAACGTTACTATTTATTATTTATTGTATAAAGATCTTTATATTAATGTTATTTATGAAGACCGATAACAAATTATTTCTTTTGATTTTTTTTCCTCTATTATTTTATTTTAATTATTTTTGTATTCCCATAACTTATTTCATTAATTATTTTCATACATGTTATTTAAAATTTTAAAGGATAAAATATGATTAGTTTCTATTATTAGAAAATAAAATAATTATTTACATTATATATATATATATATATAATTAAAAGTAAAATCTACAATTCATGTTACGATCCCACGATTTACAATTAAAGATTATATGAATCTCTCATGATCATAATCATAATCTCGATTTAAACTATTTTGCATACAATCGAACTCTACTAAATTCAATTTATATCCGGATAACTACATCTAAGCAAGACTCATGAAGTCGTGCACTTGTTGTGATATATAATGCTCACCCTTGAGCTACCACACACAAGGTTACTCCCTAGTACTATCATAAGAGCCCTGGAGTCGTCCTTATGACAGGACCTCCTATCAATCTCACCACCTGACCATCCTCCTCTGTAAGAGTATGAATGGTTAGTAGAGTTCAGGATAGTTTCACATGATGTATCAATCTTTACCTTAATGCACAACCTATAGAATCACACACATTAAATAGGATTTCCTCCATGGAAATCCATACATTATCAACAATTCATACCAATGTTTCACCTTTTGAATCAATATCACCAATATGATAACCAACAATACTAGAAAACCATGAAATACACCAAACAAAAATGGATAGTGATGGAAGAACAAAAAGCTCTAGCGCCAAAGGTTGGAAACTCACTTCACAAAGTTGAAAGAGACTCCATGAAGATGATTTGTCGGGATGAAGAACCATGAAATGATGAATGGAATGGAGTTTGGAGAATGGTTTGGTGTGTTTCTTGAAGGAGGTTGGGGCAACCATTAAGGAAAATGTTTAGACAATCTATATATCCTAATGAAGTTAAAACAAAGGGGAGCTCCATAATGGGTAGAGTTTCTCTATAACAAACAAATTACAGTTATATTAAAAGTAAACAATTTCGTATCATTAATTAAAAAAATCAAGTTTATAATTTTAATTTAATTAACAAACAAATTACAAGTTAAAGTTATTCCTACAAATCCCTTATAATTTTAGTTTCATTTCTCCAATTTTAACTTTTTTTTTTTAAATTTAAGTTACAACTTCAATTTCATTTTAACATAATTTTAACTATATAAATTTATATCACATTTATCCTCATAAATAAAATGGTAATTATCTAATTTTATCAATTAAAACATTTTGTTAATTTATTATACTCATCATATCATATGCAAACTTTAATCTCAAATCTACTCAAATCATATCATATTTTTCTTAATCCAAACAAGCCCACATTCCCCTCATTTTCCTCTCAAATCCAGTCTCCCAAATCAATCTTTAAATCCAAACACAGCATAAAGAACTTGTCATTGATCTAATAACAAGTATGAACTAAAGGATGCAACACAAAAGCACACAAGCTCAACAAGGCTCAAAATATTTTGTAGATTTTACATTTAATGATGTAAAACGAAAATAAAACGGTTAAACTAAGAAGTAATGAAAATTTGGAGTCAACATGACATTAGACAAAATATCAAGATCATAAAATTCACAAAAAAATGCAAAACACCAAAATATTGCACAATTTAGTCAATTCATAATTGATTAATATGACTCAAACAAAAAAAAAAAACACATAGAAACCTATGGCACAAATTGTGATGGTACAAGAAGAACAAATGAGTTTGAACTAAGATTTAAAGACAAAAAGAAATGAACATATCATTCAACACAAACATATATAGACATGTAAGGAAAAACAATAAAAAAAACACAGATTTGGATCAAGATTACTTATCTCTTGATGAACCATGGCTCATGATGCCAAATGATGGAAGAACAAAAAGCTCTGATTACAAATGTTGAAAACCCACTTCATAAAGTTGAAAAAGACTTCATGAAGATGATGCACTTTGATGTGAAAGCATTGAATGATGAATCGAATGGAGTTGGGAGAGTGGTTTGAGTGTGTTTCTTGAAGGAGGTTGGGTCAACCATCAAGGAAAAGGTCTAAGAGAAGTCAAGTAGACAATCTATCCTATTGAACTTAGAATAAAGAAGAGTTGCATTATGGCCAGAGTTTCTCTATAATATTTCCATGTTGGTTTACAAAGCTTGAGTCACTATTATTCATAAAATGGAGGACTTAATCCAAGTGAAAGAAAGTACAAAAGATTTGAAAAGCTAAAAAAGCTTCAAAAGCTCCTTCAAGAGTGAGGATGCATGCACCTTTGAAGATGCCTTGGCCTCTAACCAATGTTCTAAGGGTTACTTAAGGTCCAAGCAAGCCCAAAGAACACTTTAGTTCACATGGTTACTCAAGAATGAGCTTGCAAAGCCAAAACAACACAGTTGTGCGGCGCTGCCTGATTTAATCAATTATGTTATTGTTTTAATCGATTAAATTGAAGTTGTCACACTAAAATGGCAAAAAATACAAGGCTTAAAGGAAATATGAGCTTAGCCAAAACAAAAGGCTTAAAAGAAAGACTTATTTACATTTTTACCAAGCTAAGAAGAAGCAAGAAAATTCTTGTATTTCACTTTTCAAATGTGGTGCCTTCCTCCAAGATGTTTCATCTTCTTCTATCTTCTTAGCCATGATTTTGGTGGCTGGATGGTTTTCCATCACATAGTGCATAATGATGCCCAACAATGCAGTGCACGCCCTGCGAGACCATGCTAGTGCCCAATGTAGATACCTATGGAGCTCTTTGTAATGAGTGTACCTAGCGGTGCAAGCTACCACCCAACACTTTGGCACGAGAAGCTCTCTGACTTTGGAAAATTTAACTGGTGCCTAACACCCCATTGCTACCGTTGAACACCATGACAAAAACAATTTTGAATGGGAAAGTCTAGCTTGCTCAATTAGCTCAAATTGGTACTTTCCACTCTTTTCTTAGCTTGAACAGATTTAGAAAACTTTCTAAATGGTACCAATTAGGCCAATGACTCAAGTTACAATTCTATAATTGAATCATCCACCAAACAACAAACCAACATAATAGCACAATACCACAATTTAACATAAACCAAACATATATACAATAGAATACCATAACATATTTTTACACCATCAAAATGCATTACCCAAATCAAATATAAAATTCAAAATCATCATAACACAAACTAGTTTTCCTTACTTGATGTAACAACTCTATATGCCTTAAAACACAAAATCACCTTCACCTAAATCAAAGGCTTAATTAGTGATTTAGTCCTCTAATTTGTTGAGTTGGTTTATTTTGGTCTGCTTATTATTTTTGGATTCAATTTAGTCCTCCAATTTTTTTAAAATGGTTCAATTTGGTTGTCTAATTGTTTAAAAATGTTTAATTTTTAAAAAATTTAATTCCTCTATTTGAAATTTTGATTCAATTTAGTATCTTTATTTTTTAAAACAATTCAATTTTGTCCTTTTCATTTTGAGACCAAATTAGTAATTAAACTTAATTACAATTTATATATACATGTTAAAAAATGTTTTTAGAATTTCTACATTACATCACTTCACGTAAATGTAAAATATTTGAGTATTTAGGTGGAGTGTAAAAGATAAAATAATTTGAGTAGTTAGGTGGAGTAATTTGATGTATAAATTATAAGACTAAATCACTAATTAAACCTTAAAATAATGAAACTCATTTATTAAAAATTTATTTATACTAAAACTTTTTATTATTAAAATAATCAAATGTTACCATCTTAAAAATCAATGTCATTCCTAAAAATCAATTTTTTAATCCTTACACTAACCAATAAATTAGTAATTAGAAAATTAATTTCATCTTGAATCAAGTTTAATTCTTCAAATAAAAAGATGGATGCAGATTTATTTGAACTTGAAGAAGAGACGACGGAGACACGTTGTTGGTTGGGGGCTGTGGTCCTCCTTTATATATATATATATATATATATATATATATACTAAAAAATTTCATATTTCATGCTAATTTTGTTTTGAATTTTTTTTTTAGAAAATACTTATAAATTTTGTTATGAAAAGAAAATTTGTAGGAAATTGCTGCCAATTTTTTTACAAAATATTTTGTATAAAACACTTTTTGCAACACATTTTGTAAGAAATACTTACGAATCTTATAATTTTGTAGGAAATAATTACTCATGAAGGAATTACCTGCCAATTAAAATTCTTAGAAAAAATAGCAGGAAAAAGCCTTTTCTTGCAAATTTTTTTAACAAATTTGCAAGAAAATTCCCATGAGAATTTGTAATAATATAAATTTTATGTAAAGATTAGTAATAAATATAATATTTATTCATTACTTTTATTTTGTTTCCTTTTTTTTTCTTAGATTATTTTTATTTACTTCATTTCTTGTTTTCATTTTTTTTTATCTGCAAATATTAATATAGTTGAATTTACAACCTTTTTTATTTTTATTTGAAATGTTTTGATATATATATATATATATATATATATATATATATATATATATATATATATATATATTAATGTTTTGATAGATCAATAACGCAAATAGTATTCTATAATATATAATTGTAAAAAAGTTATATTAATTATTTATATATTTAATCAAGAAATGAACTTGATGTGTCTTTATTTTTAATTTTGGCCTTTCAGTTTTCTTTCCGGTTTCGTCCCTGACCTGATCTGTAGGAAATTTGATCCAGAAAACCAAAGTTGAACATAGAAATAAAAACGTACCTAAATTATGTCAAACTAAAATGTCCAATTATTTATGTCGATAAATCACATTTTATCAATATGTTTTATCAATATCAGATAATTTTGAATCAGTATAAAGTTTACTAGATATATTGCGGCCTTCAACCTCTACTTTCAAAATATTTACATTTAGTATGCCTTACTTTATATCTGTACTTAAAGTAAAGTTAAAATTTTTTTCCCAAATAAATTAATATAATGGTAAAATTATAATTATTTTATTTAATGGTCATTTTTTATGTTTTTAAGAATCAATACGATCAATAATTATTATTATTATTAATTAGGTTTGAAATTTCTTTTTAATTAATACCGAAGTTAGATATTAAACATTAAATGAGTTATGTAATAAACCAATGTGGGTGAGTTGCATATTTTAACTTCGTGAAGATTGCTTTTTCGTAGTGCATGTGTCGCACGTTATCTTGCTTTGTGTTATTGTGCCGTTGCTTTTCTTCCATATTGCTGTGATGAGAGCCTTTCTGTCGTTTTCATATTCGTTGTTGTTGTTGTTGTTAACTCTGTTTATAGGTTATCAAAATGTACCATTTTAGTTATTTTTTCACATTAAAATTCAATTGAATTTTTTATATTTAAAAACACAATTAGATTTAATACATAATCTCTTTAATTTCGTATGTATTATATTTCTGTCAAGATTGGCATTTTTATGCGAGATATATTATATTTATTTGTGAAAAAAAAAATTCTTACTAAAAAAGAACAAGACAATATCATAAAATGTGCATAAATATAATTACATCTATAAATATTGGATCAATTATAAATTATGTATAGGATGACAATGTGGACTGATCCGACCCGTTTAGGTCCAGCCCACATTAGACCCGCACATTGTGGACCAGATTGGTCTGTCCCATAGAAAAGTTGTGGGTTTGAAAATGTGTTTGTTCCACATACTTGTAGGCCTGCGGGTTAACTCTCATATTTGGACATCTTAACTTAAGATAAAAAAGTTGAGGACATCATAATTTGAAGAATTAAAAGAGTTCAATAAAACGAATCTGGAGCATGAAAATAATCCAATATAACAAATCAAAACAGTCTATAATATTTGGAACATCATAACTTTAATATTTCCAGCATCAAAACATTCAAATAGGTTACTAAGTTAGGATGAGAGGTGTTAGGTTATTTGGGTCAGGCTTTGACGAGCTTGCGAAGTGGCCGTTGGGTAAAGTCCACATTATCATCCCTAATTATGTAAAGAGCTTATAATTAATTTTAGGTGGTATATTTTTGAATTATATATATATATATATATATATATATATTAAAATTCTAAGGATATTAACTAAAGTTTTAATTATTTAGTTATTATTTTTAAAATTACAAGTACTTTATAACATTTCCTCATCTTAGTTTGTTTGTTTGTTTTTTTTTACTTTTCTTAGTTTTTAAAGCAAATTCTAATTATTTTCTCAATTAGATTCTAGTTAGGACTAAAACTATTTTAACCTATTTATACTAAAAATCATAATTAACTCATTCTAAATGAAATGATCTACAAGCCTATGTAAACTCTATATTATGATGTAACAATCAAATTAGCTAATTTATTTCTAATTTCGCGTTATGTTTTTTTTAGTTCAACGTTTTAATGCATTTTATAATTTATTTAATATCATGTATAATAATTTAGCTTGTGAAAATTAAATAATTAATAAAATATATATAATTTCTAGATTTATAACGTCATATGTTAAAATTGGATGTAAATTCAATAAATGACTAAAATTAACAATTTTTAAAATGTTGAAATTAAAATTGAGTAGTTAAAATTAGAAAGATCAAAATTGTTGTTTTTGAGATGTATGATTCAAAATCGAAAAAGTAAAACTAAGGACAAAACTCCCATAATCAATAGCGAAATTATGTCTAAGAATTATACAACATTATCTAAATCATTCGAAAGTTAGAGGTGATACATTTTAAATTAAAGGGGTCGACGAAGAACATCATATTTTTGAGCGGTTAAAATTACTATTTTTTAAATTAAAGGGATAAAAAATATAAATTACCTTTATATTTATTAATAAATTACATATTTTTTGAAATTCCCCTTTGTTCTCTAAGAGGAAATTGAATTTGAATTTTAAAAAAATTTAAATAAAGGTCAATATCATGGTTCAACTTTCTTCAAAATCTCACAACTCTTTATCTCTTTTAAAGATATAAAAAAGACATAAACCCTTTAAAAGGAAGTTTTACCTTTTAAAATATAACAATACACATAAAATACAACATTTGAAACATAAACTAAAGTTATATATATATATATATATATATATATATATATATATATATATTGTTTAATAAATAAAAAATATTAATGGTGAGTTTGAAATTATACGTAATACCCTGTGATTATTAGTTGAAAAGGTTGAAAAAGTAGAAAAGAGACGGAGAAGATGTTGAAATACGGAAATGTATACTCTGATAATGGAAAGTTTCAGTGTCGTAGATAGAACAGATACGTATTAGGCGAAAAGTAATTTTCTTTATATACACATACTGAAACTTATTATATTAACGAATTGACCAAGTGAGTTCTCCTTCCTTCCTATGTAATAGTAAATTTTAACAGATTCTGTAACAGGAAAGCGTTCTTCTTTTCTAAACTGCTAAATAAGATAATAGTAATTAGATATTTGCACAACTATTGAATTTGTAATCTTTCCTACAAATGTAGTTTTCACATAAAACACGCAATGATACTAATTCCCTATATATAACTTTGTGGTTGGTTGGCCCATTGTGTTATGTTTTCGCTGACACTACTGCCTTTGATAAAGGTTTCTTCCAGTTATCTGATTGTGAAAATTTACCTTCTTTTCTATCTGTTTTCTCTTTTATGGGCCAGATTACCATATGGGACATTTGTTCTAAGATTTCTTTATCAGCAAGCTAATAGCAATGATATGGATTCTGTACTACTTTTCATGCTTTCACTATAAATATTACCATTTTCAGTGATGGTTGCTGCTTCATTTTTATGCAGTGACATCTGATGCAAGCTTTCCTTATCACGTAAAGATTCAAGGTATGGAAATGATACAGTTTAACTAAGCTTTTCATTGTTTCTCTGTGAGACTAGGATGTTTTAAATGTGTTTGATTGCTTGTTCAGTAAGCCTCTGACTGAGTCTCAGAGTAGTGCAATGCTGGGGTTCTGGTAGCATTTATGGACAATGAAGTGTTAACGTGGTGCATTTGAATTATGAGCAGAATGGACCAAGTTTTTGTTTATAGACATTGAGTTTTATGTATCTTGTTGCATTTGTTTTTTCAGTGCTTACAAAGGGTGAGAAGAAAATGGCGAAAATCTCCATTTTGTTGGTGGGGTTTTGGCTACTAGGGGGCTGGACAGGATTGTTGGATGCAGAATACGTGAAGTACAAGGACCCTAAACTTTCAATTGATGCTCGGGTTGATGATCTTGTTAGCAGAATGACTCTTGAGGAGAAAATTGGCCAAATGTTGCAAATTGAACGCAAGTATGCATCTGCTGATTTGGTTAAGAAGTATTTAATTGGTAACTAACCACCAGACCAAACTTGTTTAATTTTCTTAAAATTTTCCTCTCTGGTATATTCATTCAATTGACCAATGATGAAAATCATTTCTCTTTTCTGAGTAGGGAGTGTAATGAGTGAGGGAGGGAGTATTCCAGCTCCACAGGCTTCTGCTGAAACCTGGATTAACATGGTGAATGAATTTCAGAAGGGTGCTTTATCAACCCGGCTTGGAATTCCAATGTTTTATGGGATTGATGCTGTTCATGGTCACAATACTGTTTACAAAGCAACTATTTTTCCTCACAATATTGGTCTTGGAGCAACCAGGTATATTGATATCAAAGCAGCACCCCCATTTGCCTTGGCTTTTATTTTAAAGAAAATGTTATATTCTAAAGACAGTATAACTGATTCTGTTATTTCAACCTTGGTGAGGAAACAATTCAGCCAATAGCTATATATATAGGTTTGTAGCAGATTAGCACAGCCTAGTATAGAAACTAAACATAATTGCTTTATCTGGTTTGTTCCTAGGAAAAGCTTTCCTCTGTTTTGTTATTCTCATAATTTTTTATTAGATTGGAAACTTGGGCATACAAGTCATTTAGAAATTTCCCATAGCACAAGTTATTTTATTCTTACTCTAATCAATACATTTATTTTATAAAGATCATAATGGATATTTTTATTTTTCTTGTTAGGGACCCTGAATTAGTGAAGAGAATTGGAGCTGCAACTGCCCTTGAAGTTAGAGCAACAGGAATTCAGTATGCTTATGCACCTTGTATAGCAGTAAGTAACTACAACTGGTCTTTTATGCTCTTAAGTTACATACATCTCTAAAACCATCCTTATACTGTTTGAAGGTATGTAGAGATCCAAGATGGGGTCGGTGCTATGAAAGCTACAGTGAGGATCCTAAATTAGTTCAAGCCATGACTGAAATCATACCAGGCTTGCAAGGGGACATCCCTCACAATTTGCCAAAGGGTGTCCCTTTTATCGCTGGAAAGTAAGAATTTTAGAAACAAAATAACTTAATTTTTGTATGATTGCTGCAGTATCAGTTACTTGTGAACCTTACAGTAGTTGATGTTCTTGGCCTTCCCAAGAAGAGTAACTCTTTTAGTCACTTTTAAACTTTAGGTTAGGCCTTGCCATGCTATATTGATGTCTTATGTTAAATTATGCCGTATTTGGTTCAGTTAGTATTATGTTTCTAAAATAGTTTTGCATTGCTTGACAGAGAAAAGGTTCTAGCTTCTGCTAAGCACTACGTGGGTGATGGTGGAACAATCAATGGGATTGATGAGAACAACACTGTTATTGACAGAGATGAATTGATGAAAATTCATATGCCAGCTTACTTCAATTCAATCAGCAAGGGTGTGGCAACCATTATGGTTTCTTACTCCAGTTGGAATGGAGTCAAAATGCATACAAACCACGAACTTATTACTGGCTTCCTCAAGAATACTCTACATTTCAAGGTAATATAATTTGTGTTGAATATGACATTCAAACCTGTTTATCATCTCATGGGTAAAATTTTTAAATGACACTTACCTTTTTCCTGGACTACACCAGGGCTTTGTTATTTCAGACTTTGAGGGTATTGATAGGATCACCTCCCCACCTCATTCAAACTTCACTTATTCAGTTGAAGCAGGGGTTTCTGCTGGCATTGACATGGTAATTTATGCCAAATGTTTCCGAATTAATGTATGAAGTTCCAATAAGAACACATTTAATATTTCTATAAACTTTTCTTGGTTTTGCAGTTCATGAATCCCAAGTTTTACGTAGAATTCATCGATGACCTAACCATGCTGGTGAAGAAGAAGTTCATTCCTATGAGTAGAATTGACGATGCAGTGAGAAGAATTTTGTGGGTTAAGTTCATGATGGGTATTTTTGAAAACCCTTTTGCTGATTTCAGTTTGGTCAGATATTTAGGAATCCAGGTTAGCTATTTTTGTTTTCCTTTAAGTGTTTGAAATTTAAGTAAACTAAGTTCAGAACAGGGATCATACTGTTTACCAAAATTCTAAACAGGAGCATAGAAATTTGGCTAGAGAAGCGGTGAGAAAATCAATGGTACTTCTGAAAAATGGTGAATCTGTTGATAAGCCTTTATTGCCTCTTCCTAAAACGGCACCCAAAATACTTGTGGCTGGAAGCCATGCAGATAATCTAGGGTATCAGTGTGGTGGCTGGACCATAGAATGGCAAGGAGTGAGTGGAAACAATCTTCTCAAAGGTGAAAAAAATTATACTTTTCTTTTCATGATTATATCATAACTCAATTTTTTTAATATTATTGTGAACTTTTGTATGAGCAGGGACTACAATTCTCACAGCTGTGAAAAACACAGTTGATCCTGAAACCAAAGTGGTGTACAAGGAGAAGCCTGATGCAGAGTTTGTTAAATCCAATGGATTTTCCTATGGCATAGTTGTAGTAGGAGAGCATCCTTATGCTGAAATGCATGGTGACAACAAGAACTTGACAATCCCAGACCCTGGTGCTGAGATCATAAGAAATGTGTGTGGAGTAACAAAATGTGTGGTTATCGTAATTTCTGGTCGTCCTTTGGTGATTGAACCATATGTTGGAATGATAGATGCAGTTGTTGCTGCATGGCTTCCTGGCAGTGAAGGCCAAGGCGTGGCTGATGTTATATATGGTGACTATGGTTTCACTGGAAAACTTCCAAGAACATGGTTCAAGTCTGTTGATCAACTTCCCATGAATGTTGGAGATCATCATTATGATCCTCTCTTCCCATTTGGGTTTGGCCTTTCTACCAAACCTACCAAGGGTTTTTACTCTGCCTAGTTCTCATCTTCATTTCTGTATCTATTTTTTTATTTTTTATGTAAAAATAAAAACAATAAAGAGTGTGTGAGGTTATTTTTAAAAAGATAGGAACGATAGTGAGATGGTATATGTTTGTTGTATAATTTAAGGAGTACATATTTTACCTTATTTAAACCAACATTTGTTAATTTAAAACCAAAAAATGTAGTCATAATATGAACATTTTAGTATAAAATCTTTCATATTTACTCCATAATACAATATTTTACAGTCGACAATTTTTTTTTTTCATTTTAAATATAATATATATATAATTGAAGTAGAATTTTTTTTATCATCTCGTCTTTAGAGTTAATTAAGTTTTAATTTCTTCTAATTTTCTATGTTTTAAGTTACCTTCATCTTTTTTTTTCTCCGCTTTAATTAGACTTATATCTTGTTTAACCTCACAAGTCATGCATGAGTGATTTAGAAACAATTGAAAGATATTGGGTAGGAAAGTAATTTAATATCTTTCAAACTTAGATTTAGAATGTCTTATTTGAGAAAAATTGGTTAATCATTTTTTTCACTCAATGAAATTAAGCAGAAAATGAAATTAGAAGGTTTTTTTTTTTTTTTTCTAAATTGCTTTAATAGATAGCTCAGAAAGCACTCTGTGACTAATAGAAATAGGCACTGTATGCTTTAAGTTTTACACTGTCTCAGCTCTAACCTGACCTATGTCCAATTCTTCAACGCAAAGTCCAATGGATTGCACCGAACAAACATATTTATAGGTATTTTGACTGCCACTTTTGGTTTACACTAGCACAAATGCTATCCAAGCTATATAACAATTAAGTTGTTTTTACAAGATTTCACACTTTAAGTGATACTAAATACAAGCATTCCTTGTATAGAGTCTAACTTTATACAACCGTGAATAATATACAATGAAAGCACACTCTTTTATAGGTCATTTTAAATATGGTGTTTTCCAAACTAGAAGCTTTAAAGAATTAAAGAACTTATAACGAATGCATGAATTTTGATAGTTTAGTCTTCCCTGCATGAACTTTTAGGCTAAAAAAATTCAAGTATTACCTGGAACTCAACCACTCCTTATCAATAACTCAAGTATGTTTTTGAAATATAATCATTATTTCCTAAAAGTCAAGTATGGTTTGGATTCCAATCACTCTTTACTGGTTAGATACTCAAGTTGTCAATTTGGTCCACCTCATAGATAACCCTCACCCACGAGGATTGGGCCCAAAACAGTCCACAAAATCAAAAAGTCTTCCATTAAAAAAGGCCACAGATCCAAATAGTCTTGTGAGTCAGGGTCAATCCATGGACTTTCCTTTTAAACATGAAAAAAATATTAAATTTTTTAAATATATTATTATACTTTCGGTTCGGCAGGTTTGTCTTGACTTTCAATTTGAATAAGTTAGCCTTAACCTTTAACAAAATCGGTTAGAGTCGACCTTCAGCTCAAGCCGGCTCATGCCCACTCATTTCGAACATCAACCCAGGTCGATCAGTCTCGACCTTTGACATGGCTCGCAATAGTCTTGATCTTCAGCACAAGCCAGTCGTCTCGACCTTCGACTTAGATCGACCTGTCTCAAGTATCGACTCAATTTGACTCGCTCGACCTTTAGCCCGGAGAAACCCGTCTCAACATTTGTCTAAGATTGGGTCAAATTTAAGTTGGGTTCTGTTCGTTCGAATTCCAGCAGGGGTCAACTGGGTCGAATTTGGTCAAAATTGACATTACCGAATTCAACCAAATTTTGGTCAGAGCCAGGGATGACAACGAGTCGAACACAAATAATGCCTACCCGTTATTTGACCCACATGAAAAAAACATACCTGTTACCCATCCCATTACTCGCTGGATACCCATATAAAAAGATCCACAGATTTTTCTCAATCTGCAGGTACCTATTGGATACCCGCAAATATTTAAAGAAAAAGTATTATTTTATAAGTTTTAAAATGAATATTTAAACACTAAAATTACTTTAAAATTAAAATAGTATTGAATAAAATAAAACTAAAACTCAAGTTTGTAGTGATTTGGCATAATAGACCTACTATCACGCTTACTTGTTATTCTAATAACAAAAAACACACACAAAACATATAAAATATGAACAATAAAACGATGAATTAAATATGAACAAAAGACATAAAATATGCATTATGATGGGGGAGCTTCTGCCTGATGAATCTTGGATCACCATATGCACACCAGAATGAAAAGGGTGCTCTTGTTGCATTAGTAACACAATCAAGTGCAATGAGAAAAAGGTTCAACAGTAAGTTGTAACTTGTAAATGACAACCAAGTCAAAGAAAACTTAAACACACAAAATCAATAAAAGAATACGAGGAAAACAACTAATTTTGCTGCATTTATGGAAAATGGTGTGTATGTGTGTGTGTTTTGAAGGTGAAGAGGAAGCAAAAGATGGAGGCACTTTGTGTCGTGTGTTCCTACCAAAGAGAATTTTTGCCTTTTCAATGTTATTACTCTAATTTTGGATGCTCCTACTTCCTTCTACTCTTGTCTTTTGTATCGTGTATTATGAGAACACATGTGGATACACGAGACAAGACTCTTTGCCACATAACGTCATTATACAAAGAGACTACATTAAAAAGATGCATTTCTTAAATACGAGGATAAGGATCGAATTTTAAAATAAAAATCAATTATAAAATCATGTTATATTTTTGAAATAAAAAACATAATTATCCCTTACGTTATGTTTGGAAGAGGGATTTCAACAATTTTAAGATATTGAAATACCTAATAATTGAATTACTTGCAATTGAAGTCTTTTAATTTCTTAAATAAATAGTTTGTTTTTTCTTTGGATAAAGCAATTAAATTTCTATCTTAAGGTGAACTCAATTATACCTTTGAGTTTAGCTTAACTTAACTCGACCTTAAATTCAGTACGACTTATCTTGACTTTTGGTTCAAGTCGACCTTCAGCCAAGGCTGGCCAGATTCGACCTTTGGTAGAGGTTGGCCCAACTCGACCTTTGTCCCGACTCGACCTACAGCTCGCCAACCTTTGGCCTGCACTGGCCAAGGTCAACTAGGCTTAACCTTCAACCCAACTCGACCTTCCATTTGGCCTAGCCGACCTAGCTCGACCTTCGACCCAAGCTGACTCGACTCAACCTTCAGCCCCACTTGGGCGGTCTTGCTCGACCTTCAGTTTGGGCTAGCTTGGCTCGACCTTCAGCTCAACCTTCATCCCAAGCTGGCCCAGCTCGACCTTCGGCCTGATTTGACTAGGTTCGACCTTCAACACGACTTGGCTTGACCTTCGGCTTGTTTTATGTCGGCTCGACCTTCGACCCAACACGACTCTTGACCCGACTCGTTCCAACTCGACCCTCGACTCTCCCTAGTCCGGCCTGGCTTGACCTTCGGACTAGCCCGACATAGTTCGATCCAACCTAGCTTGACATTCGGCTAAGTTCAGCTCGACTTAACCTTCGGTCTAGGACAGACCGACTCAACCTTCGACTTTAACCAACTTGTCTTGTCCTTTTGCCCGACCTGATTGGACTTTTTGGACAAGTGAACTTTTTATGTCCTATCCAGTGAGCAATTCCACAACTTGGAGAATTTCATTTTCCTTTATTTTGAATGAATTTTAAATTATACTATTTTAATTATTTAAAATACCTTCTTAAAATTCCTCAATTTCAATTTTTTATAATTTCTTAATCCACAAACTTTATTAAAGTATTAAAAATAGAGACCTTTAAAGTATTGATTCGAAAAACTTGTTACCTTTAAAATGTTTTCACTCTGGTCTTTATGTTGTTTTTCCTTGATTCACACATCTAAAATTTCAAAAGATTCAAAGCACGAGGAAAACTCTTCTCCACTATCTCATAGGTACATTAAGTAACATAACTCATGTGAATTAAATAATAAGAATTATAATAATATTTAAATAATTAATTTGAATTCAGTTAAATTTCAATCAATTTTAGTATATCAAACCATAAATTGAACTAATAATTTCAATCCAATTTAAAAGAATTTAAATGAATAAAAAAAGTTGTGGTTTCTGATCAATTATTATTCATTTGGAGCAATACTTAATAATTTTTTAATCCAATCGGCTGTGAACCCTCCTCATAAATTGTATCTTTGAATCACTACTGGTGCAGCTACGCTGCGTCAAAATTGACGGTAAGTCACAATCCACAACCTGATTTTAAAGAGTATTGATTCAGACAACTTGTTACCGTAAAAATGTTTTCACACTAATATTTAACTGTTTTTTCTGCGATTCAAACATATAAAATTTGAAAGTCTCAGTCGTCATCGTCTTTTTCTGTATGATCGGCACGGTCGGCCTTTAATTGATTTAACAACAAAAAATTAAAACATTATTATCCCATACCATTTTGTATCGTTTCTGGTAAAATTGGATTGAGACATGTAAACAGATTAAGAAAACAAATTACATGTTTACGTAAATTAAGAAAACACTTTTTCTTGTTTCGGTACTATAGAATTTTTAAAAAATATTTACTTATCTGCTGTTTTTAAAATTCAAAGTAATATTATTAAAAAATATTAAAATAGGTGATGATAATGTATACATATTTTAAATATGGATGATAGTATCTTAATAGGTGATAATAGTGTAATGTTATTAAGTTAATATATAAAATAAATGTATATTTATTAAAAAATTGAAATGAATAGAGAAATTGATTGTTGATGAATAAAAAAAATAAACATTTTTATAGAAAATAGATAAAAACAACCGTTAATTTTAAAATATTTAATAAATAATTATATTGTAAAGGATAGAATTGACATTATAAAATATGGACACATCCCTTTATATATTGTTATAGATAAATAAATTCGATACAATTGGAAAATCTTGTGTAAAAAATCATTCTCACTAGTAAATTCAAAATACATTTTTTTTAAAAAATATGTTGAGAAATCGTTTGTTAATCTTAGAAAGAAAGACATTTTATAAAAGCAAATTAATGAAAACAAAAATAACATATTTAACGTACTTCCTAGTTAATCTACTTTTAAAACGATAAGGTCAACCAAAATTTGCCGAAGCGATTAAAAGTTTTCTTTTCCAAAGTTATATCTGTGTTTGATTCCAGTTTTTTTCAATTAAAGTTCCAAAGCCGGCATTTCGAGTGAGAAGTTTCAAAAGAAATTTCACAATTTAAAAGTTCTATTGCATTCCTTGTTTAAGTGATCCATGAAAAGCCAACTAATTTTCTTTATAAATACACATTTTTATTGAGCAAAGTGACAACAGTCATCATTCATCAATCTCGTCTCAATTAATCCATCTTCTATTCTATCGATTAGGATGACATTTATATTACAATTTTCGGTTCTTTTGCTTTCCCTTTTTGGTGCTTTTACATTCCAAAAGATTGTGTGCAACAATCTGAGCCAGGTTCGGTGCAATGAGAAGGACCGAGAAACGTTGGAAATGTTCAAAGAGGGTGTTATTGATCCATCCAACAACCTCCTCACATGGTCCACTCAACAAGACTGTTGTCAATGGAAAGGAGTTCATTGTGACAATACCACAAGCAGAGTAACACAACTTGACCTATCCCAACAATTTCTAAGAGGTGAAATCAAGTTATCTTTGTTGGAACTTCAATTTCTATATCATTTGAATTTGAGCTATAACTACTTTAATGTTATTAGCAATCCACCAATTCACAATGATCTCATATTTGGTTCTAACCTCCATTACCTTGACTTATCCAATAATTATATTTCCACGGACAATCTTGATTGGCTTTCTCAACTTTCATCGTTGAGATATCTCAACCTTGGTTATACAAATCTTCGTTATGCTACCAATTGGTTTCGGTTGTTCATTATGCTCCCTTCTTTGTCTGAGTTACGGTTGAGTTATTGTGCACTAAACATAACTTCGTCTCTCAAACATGTGAATTTTACTTCACTTGTAACCCTTGATCTTTCAGGTAACTATTTCACCTCAAAATCATTACGCTGCTTGTTTAATCTTAGTATTGCCATCTCTCATCTTGACCTTAGTGGAATTTATTTACTTGGGAATTTTGATCTTCAATGGCTTTCTCAACTTCATTCTTTGAAATATCTTGACCTTAATGGAATAGATCTTCGCGAAGAACCCAACTGGCTTTTAGCTATGCCTCCTTCATTATCAGACCTACACTTGAGCAATTGTCAACTAACCAACATATGCCCAACTTTAAAGCATGTCAATCTTACTTCACTTGTCACTCTTGATCTTTCTTTCAACCATTTTAACTCTCAATTGCCACATTGGTTGCTTAATTTCAGTCGTCATCTCTCTCATCTTGATCTTTCATATAATAGTTTATACGGTGAAATACCTTTAAGTTTGTTCAACTACCAAAATTTAGAATACCTTGATATATCGGGCAACATGTTTTCTGGTTCCATTCCTTTCACTTTGGTAAATCTCACATATTTGGAATACCTTGATCTATCAGGCAACATGTTTTCTGGTTCCATTCCTTTCACTTTGGGAAATCTCACATATTTGGTTTCCCTAAGCCTTAGCTCTAATTCCTTTTCTGGTATAATATCTGAGATGCATTTTTTCAGGCTCCACAATTTACAAATGTTGGACTTGAGCTACTCAAGTTTTAAGTTTCATTTCAATCCTGAATGGATTCCTCAGTTTCAACTTAAATGGCTTTATTTGGATGATACAAATCAAGGTCCTCAATTTCCTCCATGGATATATACACAAAAGTCATTTTCAGGCTTATCCATGTCAAGCTCAAAAGTTTCATTTATAGAAGAAGAAAAGTTCAGGGATTTAATAGCTGGTGTTGATACAGATCTCAATTTATCCAACAACTCAATTAGTGGAGACATATCAAACGTGTTGCTAAGTTCTAACTTCATACTATTAAACAATAATAATTTCACTGGAACACTCCCACATTTATCACCAGAGGTCGAATATGTGGATTTATCTCATAACTCTTTCATAGGATCAATTCCACAAGGTTGGAAGAACTTGAAATATTTGTATTTTATCAGCTTGTGGAATAATAATTTATTTGGTGAAGTTCTTGAGAAACTCTCATGGTCAACATATTTGGAAGTTATAAACCTAGAAAAAAATGATTTTTTTGGGACTATACCAAACAACATGTCAAGATACTTATCACTGGTGATATTAAGATCTAATAAATTTGAGGGAAGTATTCCACCTCAACTATTCCTTCTCTCTCGTTTGATTCACTTGGATCTTGCTCATAATAAACTTTCAGGATCAATTCCTCAGATTGCGTATAACACTACACAAATGATAACAGATAATTATTCTACATTTATCTTTGTTCAAGATGACAACATTGATTTCTATGCAAAAGGTCAAGTTTATGAGTATAAAATTGACTCTAGAAGGCGAACTATTGACCTCTCAGCTAACAAGATATCTGGAGAGATTCCTTCGGAATTATTTAGGCTGATTCAAGTTCAAACATTGAATTTATCTTATAATCATTTGACTGGAACAATGCCTGAGACAATTGGAGGAATGAAAAATCTGGAATCTCTTGATCTTTCTAATAATAAGCTTTTTGGTGAAATTCCAGAAAACATGGCTACATTGTCTTTTCTGAGTTATTTGAACTTATCATGCAACAATTTTTCTGGACAAATTCCAATAGGGACTCAACTTCAAAGTTTCAGTGTATCAAGCTATAATGGGAATCCAAAACTTTGTGGTGCTCCTCTTACAAAGTGTAGTATGGAAAAAAATCCTGTGAATATAATTCAACATGGAATCAACGAAGAGGGTGAATTTGATGAAGAATCACTCTATCTTGTGATGGGAATTGGGTTTGTAGTTGGATTTTGTGGTCTTTTTGGTTCTTTGGTCATTTTTAGGAAATGGAGACACAAATACGATCTATTGCTCAATGGAGTGTATGACAAACTTTATGTTACTTACATGCTCAAATTCAATAACTTGCGTAACAGAGAAGCACTATAGTCAGTTCAGGTTAGTAAAACTAACATTATTGTTTTAGTTTATGTGTTGTAGTTTCACGTGGATTAAGATTGACACTTGAATTTTAAAGCAAGAGCATATGAAATTGTTTTCAGTTTATCTAATGGTTACATAATCATGCAAGTTCTTATTTTGATCCTATTTTAGATGTTTTTTGTCTGAAAATTGAAGTTAAATATTATATCTCTTATTGAAGTAGGCTTGAAGTGTTGGTGATCTTTGATACATGACATCGAGTTTTCCTAAAGTATCTTTGATATTTTTCTTACAATTTGTGATATTTTTCTTGCAATCTAACAAGTATCTTCTGTAAACATTTTCCTAAAGTATCAAATTTATTGCGTTGTAGTTTGACGTGGATGAAGATTAACCCTGAATTCGAAAGGAATAACTTATGAAATTTTTTTTCAGTTTATCTAATGGTTACAATTATCTATGTGTGTGCTTATTTTGAATCTATTTTAGATTATTTTTGCCTGAAAAGTGATGTTAATTATTGTATCTCGTATTGAAGTAGGCTCAGAGTTTTGGTGATCTTTGATATATGAGATGAAGTGGAGGATCATTTGCAGCTTAGCTATACTTTCTAAATGATGCCATGAAGAGCCTCAGTCCAATTGTTGTGTCCACAAGCGTTTTGGTGTTCAATTTCTTAATTTTCGTTAATTCTATCTCTTAGTTTGGTTAAATGTTGAACAATTATTTCTCGAAAATTTTGGTTTGATACTATTTTTAATATAAATTGATGAATCAAATCTAATTGGAATGTTGGACAATATATTTAGGATTATACTATTTATTTATAATTTAAGGTGGAGGAGGTTCTACCATGGTCTCATGGAACTCTTTCCCTCTATTTTGATTTATGATAAAAAAGGATTAAATTGACAAAAGTTGAAACTTAATTGAACGAGAAAAAAATAAGAATTAAATTGAACAAATCCTTCAAAAATAGGGACTAAATTAGTATTTGAGAGAATGAAGCTCCTCTCCACGTAAGATAAAACGGATAATGTCAAACGAATTATGCCACTTTGTTCACATTGTTGTTAACTATCTAAACGACAACGTTACCAAAATGACTAAATTGACAAAAGTTGACGAAAACTGAATTTTGATTGAACAAGAAAAAAAAAAGACTACATTGAAAAAGGTAAACAAGAATAAAGACTAAATTAGTATTTAAGCCTACCAAAAATAATATTTGACTATTTTGTTTAACGCCCATACACTTGCCGGAGAGTGATCAGAATAATTGGTTAAGTATTTAAGGTATCTAGTTATTCCTTATTGATTTAATTGATTAAGATACGAGTTCACAAAAAAGAATATTGAATTTGTTCCCTGAAGAAAAGGATGAAAGACGTTGTACCTAAATCAATATGCTTTTAGGTTAGCCCGTGCCATGTTATATTGATTTCTTATGTTAAATTATGCCTTCGTTTGTTCGGTTAGTATTATGTTTCTAAAATACTTTTGCATTGTTGGACAGAGAAAAAGTTCTAGCTTTTGCTAAGCACTACGTGGGTGATACTATCTTTGATACTACCAAACCCCTTAAGTTTGAATACCGTCCCCTAGAGCTTAAAGCTTACATCGGTACTTTTTTTTGTTTTATTTCTTCCAAACTAAATAATTAATGTGTATAATTTGTTGTTCTTTTATTGAAAAATTACCATGGCTTTGACACGCCGAGAGATAGCTAGCCAAATGAAGAAACTAGATATGAAAGAAAAAGAAAAAGTTGAACCTCAAGCATCAATTATAAATGTCACTGACTTCGAGACCGAAAGCTCAAATTTAAGCACCATCGATGTAACGATGGTAACACTTCAAAAAAGACAACTGCTAAAGAACTAGGACTGAGCAATCGACCTCCCCATATGATCTAATCAAAGGGACAACTAGAGCCACTAATCTCCTTATGGGGGACTAAGATCTATTTATGCAGAAACTAATATGTTTGATAATCTGAAGGCACTGGCAAAGACAATCAAAGCACATTGAAAGGAGAAAATGAAGACACCGACAGAGAACAGGAATGAATTGATCAAGAAGCAACAAGAACTAGAAGAAACCAAGAAAGTCTTGGAAGAATCCAAAAACGCCTTCACCAATTTGAAGAAAACACTACAGGAAAATGAATAAGAGCGAGATGAACACAATGCGAAGCTTAACCGGGTTCAAGAGGATTTTGAAAAATGCAGAGATAAGAAACAAAATGATGAGACTATTTGGGAGAAGAAAGAATCTAAATATAAGCAAGAAAAATTTGAGCTTGCAACTTCCTTGGATAAAGCTAGAGATCCAATAACACATAACTTTAGGGATGCATTTGATGCAGCCAACGAACAAGCTAAAGTGTTGTTCCCTAATATGGACCTTCTTGCTCCAAATCCGATGAGATATATTTGTTCGTAAGGAAGGTCTAAACAAATTTAAGAAGATATTGTCATATTTAAAAAGATTTGGTAGTTATTGTCTTTTGATATTTTATGATATAATTATTTAAAAGTATCGAATAAAATAACTAAAGATATATTTTTCCCAAATTATCTTTTATCATGAATATTTATGAATTATGAAAACCCCATTTCTATGGAGAAAGATAGAGAAAACCGCAAGGTTAAATTTTTGTTGCATGTTCCCTCTTCTTGGCTTAGCCAAACTTCTTCAATTTTTCAAGTTTTTCTTACCTTCTTCATGCAATGTTTGGTTTGGATTTTTGTGATTTTGGTAATTTCCTATTTTTGAATTTATCTTTAAGGTGTCATGAAACTTTAATCAATTTATTTCCATATCCTATTCTTGGTAACTTTTGTGATTTAACATATTTTTTTATCTCAAGCTTAATAAACCTAATTATAAGAAATCTCAATTAAATCAATCTTTTAAGAACACAATTCAATTAAAAATCCATAGGTAAACATTTAATGAGAGCAAAAATACGCATTCATCACACCCCACACTTATCCTTTTGCACTCATGGACAAAATTGAGTAATTTCAAAATGTTTTGAGTTAATTTATTTCATATGTACACCGGATCAAATGAATGAACATAACTAGAAACAAATCAATCTTCTGAAAGTCAATTTACCATGCACAAACAAATGGAAAAGATCTATTTTTCACATATGAGTTAATATTTTGGATTTACAAGAAAATCAAATATGTAAGATATCACTCAAGTTTAAAATGTATATTTTCTCACTAAAATTTGCTCAAGAGTTTTGGCTTGTGTTTTCACTCAAAATATTCATGTGAGTAAACACTCTTGATATTTAACAAGACTCCAATATTCACAAACTTTTTGGAAACATGCATTCAAAGATCATGAGGACTTTTCATAAGTTGTAATGAGACCAAGGTAAAGGTAGGAAAACTTAAAAGGATTCTTGGGTTTTTGAAATAAATATAGAAAGAACAAAGGAGCATGATTTCAAGACTATTTTTCTTTTTCTGCTCTTTTTGAGAATGCATTTATTTTTCTACATTTTTTTTTCAAAACTCTTTCATCACTTTTTCCTTCCTTTTTGCCATTTTTATTAATTTCTGGGTGAGCTCACCCACACACTATATTACTCAACCAATCTAGACATAATCCATTAGCTCCTTCTTCTTCCTAATGTACAAAAAAACATAATTTTTTTCTTTGTAAGGATATACAATGGGCTTAAAACAAGAAAAAAAAAAGATTTAAAAGCTCAAAGGGGAGACCAATGGATTAATTAATATCAAGATGCGCTTATTTGGCCAAGTAACGAAAAACAAGAAATGTATCAATCATATCAAATCAAGCATATTCACCTAAGATGCAAAATAAAAGAATCATGTTAAATATTTGAGTATAAACAAAACATGAGCAAGTCACTCAAGAAAAATAGGAATGATATATGGCGGTTCATCCTTTTCATTAAGGCTCAAAACTTACAAGGTCAAATTTTTTTACAAAAGATCTAATCAAGAAATTCTCAAATCAACTCAATTAACAAATCACAAAAACAATCCACTCATATCAACATAATTTTTATTTTTCTACAATTGTGATGGTCTTAGTTACTGAATCAAATCCTATAATTTCATTGTCAATATGTACAAGAAAATATTTTTGGTGAGATTTTTTATGAGACATATTGTTTAAAAGTTTCACAAAGTAGAAAGGGAATACTTTCATAATTTTCTCAAAAAAAGAAATCACAATTTTTTTTCTTTCTCAATGAAAACAAAAATTGAAAAAAAAAGAAAAAAGAAAAATCATACCTACGGTCCCAACATTTATTTCAAAAATTGTTCTTGATGAACTTATTTTGAAAAGGAGACAGAAAATTGTTTGACTTCTGGCTAAATATGGCCATATGTCAAAATTTATTTTCTTTAATTTTATAAAGTAGAAGTTAGCTTGTAAATTATTTTTAATTTTAATTTTTATTAAAAATAAAAACACATTTTTCCTTTCTCCTTGTGTGATGCATGCAACAAAGGTTTAGTTGTTTCCACAAACCACTCCTATTTCAGACTTGAATGAAATAAAAAGGAAGTTTTTGGAGAAATATTTTCTGCATCCAGGACAACCTCAGTGAAAAAGGAAATCAGTGGCATCAGGCAGTCCCAAGAAGACAGCTTATCAGAATATTGGGAATGTTTTAACAAGTTATGTGCCACTTATCCCATTCGCCAGATTAGTGAACTATTGCTCCTGCATTATTTTTATAAGGGCATAACAGCAGTGGATTGGAACAGGTTGGACGCTGCAAGTGGGGGTGTATTCATGGACAAAAACATAGTTGTCAATAATCAACAATTCAGCTCTAGAGGAAGCAACAACTGAAGTGTGCATAAGATAGAGGTTCATGTAGTGAATGGACAGTATCTGTTATCAGAAAATAATTTGGAGTTAATCACAATAATGAGATAGATGGTGTCAGAATATCATGTATATGGACAAGTTCTTCTGTCATGTGAAATTCAGTGTAAATATCATAAGGTCTGAACAATTTTTTTTTTTTACCTTGCTAATTCGAAATAGAATTTCATCTCATTGTATATTCATAAATAATTTCCACTCCACCATATTAAAGACAGTGTGAAAAGCTAAAGTGTAGGGGTGGAAGAAGTTTGCTTTACTGTTTTTTACGCTTTTATTTTCTGAATGTTTGATGCTTGTTGATTGTGGTTGTGAATAATCTGAGTTTAGCTTTCCTTGTTGTTTAGTAGATATATTGGTGTAGTAGAATTCTGTTTCGGTTTTCTGTTGGTGATTGAGTTTAATTAGCCTGTTTCGTTTGCTATTTCAATTGTGTTGAAGTTTCAGTTTTTAGTTTTCTAAATCTCTTTGGTTAGTTACAGTTCCTTAGCAGATCGTGACAAATTCTAGTTTTGTTAATATTTTTCTTTTGGAGTAATTTTCTAGTTCACATATAGGCTCTTTAGTTTTTCTTTTTTTCTACTGTTATGATTTGTTAATGTTGATGTTACTTTCTCTTTTCTGTTTTAAGAATAGATAGTTCATGTACACGTTTTTTGTTGTTTAAGTTTGGTGCATTTTGTTGTCTTCTTAAATTGCTAGTTTGCTGATTTAAAATTCCATGCTTAAGAGTGAAAAATTTTTAGTTCCTTGTTTTTAGTTAGTGGATCTTTTCTTAGCTTTCTTTTATTGATTCAAACTTGTTTAGACAATAGCCTTCTGTTATTTTCAGATTATTAGGTGTTTGGCTAACAACTTTAGTTCTTTCTAATCAATTTCTAATTTTGATTGAGTTCTGGTTTTTGGATTTTTGTTTTCTTCATATATACAGTTTAAAAATCAATATTTTGTGTGTGTAGATTACTACTATAACTAGCTAGATTCAAAGTTTTACTTCAATGTGTTAATTTGGTACTGTTTACAGTTTTCTCATCCAGGTCTGTTAGCGAAGCTTAAGTGTTGCAGTGTTATGTTTTAACAGTGGAAACTGCTTGAGAAGGGCTGCAACAATAAGAGAAAAAGAAGGATAAACAGTGAAGGCTGCAAAATGAAAAAAATAAAAGGTATAGATACACATTTGGTACCCAAACTTTTTCGGAAAGTTCAATTTGGTACCCGAACCTTAGGAATGTTCAATTTGGTACCCAATTTTCTAAAGAGATTCAATTTGGTCGTCTCCGTTAAGTTGGAGTTAACACCGTGTCCGTACAGGACACGTGTCAAGCCATGAAATTTTTTTTTTATTTTTAATTTTTATTTTCAAAAAAATTAATTTTTATTTCAAAAAATTTAAAAAACTGCCACGTGTCAGTTTATCATCGTGCCACATGGCAGCTTACAATCATGACACGTGGCAGTGTAATAGTTGTTTTTAATTTAGTATCCCAATTTAAATTTTTGATTCAATTTAGTACTCCAATTTTTTAAAATCATCCAATTTCGTCATCTTCCATTTGAGACCAAATTAGTAAATAAACTTAATTACAATCTATATATACATGTTACAATAACTTTTTTTAATATATACATCAAATCATTTCATCTAAATACTTAAATTATTTTATTTTTTACATTTTAGTTCTTTCTAACCAATTTCCAATTTTGATTGAGTTCTGGTTTTTGGATTTTTGTTTTGTTGATATATACAGTTTAAAAATCAATCTTTTTTTTTTTTGTGTAGATTACTACTACAACTAGCTAGATTCAAAGTTTTACTTCAATGTGTTAATTTGGTACTGCTTACAGTTTTCTTTTACAGGTATGTTAGTGAAGCTCAAGTGTTGGAGTGTTATGTTTTAACAGTGGAAACTGCTTGAGAAGGGCTGCAACAATAAGAGAAAAAGAAGGATAAACAGTAAAGGCTGCAAAATGAAAAAAATAAAATAAAAAATGTGTTATTGAAAGAATGTGAGAATGAAAGCTTAGAAGAAAAAGAAAAATAAAGAAAGAAATATGGTTGGTTGTGGTGCGCAAATAAAAGTTGAACTTTTTCTTGAGCTCACACACTCTGCCACTGCCTCACTTGTTTTAGACCAACAACCTTGAAAATCTTCTTTGAACTCACCTGCTACCCTGACCAAGTTATAAGCCATATCAAGTTCTACTAATTTCAAGTGTATTCTTAACATTTGGTGGATGTTATAGCACTAACACAAAAAAGCTTCTTGCTTTCGGTGATTTTTGCTATTTAAGTATCTTTTAGGTCAGATGTAGATTTGATAGATGTAAATTTATATTTGATGTAATTAGACAAACTTAAATTTTGGCTATATTTTTCAGATTTTAGCTCCAAAATTTACGTTACTAACAAACATAAATTTACCATTTTTTTAATATTTTGTTGGTTTTGACATGAATCTCAAAACTTGGAGAATCAAAACAATATAAATATATATATATATATATATATATATATATATATATATATATATATATATATATATATATATATATATTTCTCTTATTAAGTTCATGGTACATTTTACAAAGTTAAAGTACATACGTATAATGAATAAAAAAATAACTAAATGAAAGAAATAAATTACCTAAAATTTAATCTTTTTGTAAATGTTTGAAGAGATAAGTTGACCACTCTCTTCTAATGTCTAACATGACCTTTTTTTATAATAAGCAGATATTATTGAAGTCCTAAAATAATAATAATAATAATACAATGTAAGTATGTGTAAAGTTCTACAAACCATATAATTCATGAATAAATTATAAGTGATTATGTATGTCTCACAAATTTTGACGTATCTAACTCAAGCAACGAACATGAAGACAATAATATTTCTTATTCACAAAGATAATATGTTCTTAAGTATATCACAAGAATTCAAAAACTCTTTTTTCATACTCGTAGCGTGCTTTCTAGTTTTGATCCATGCTGTGTTAGTAAATGTCGACACTTGATTTTATTCGGATGAATAAAATATATTTTCAAAAGTTAAAAAATAAGAAAATAATAATAGATAAACATAAATGGTTGAAATAGAATCTGTAAAAAAGAAAATAAAAACCTTAGAAAAATTTAATTGGTTATGTTAATTAGGATTTAAAAAAAAAAATAGTAATCAAGGTAGAAAACTAAAGATTAATAGTCCAAAACCTAATCTCCTTTCATCACATTTTTTTTCTATTTGCTTACCACCCTTCACCTTTCAAAAAAACCCAATGCTTATTTATACCCACCCCCAGTTTTCTTCTTTTTCTCATCCCCAAAATCCTCTACAATCTCTGAACGCCACGGAGTGGCCAATTTTCTCTCTCCTCCCAAGAGACTCATCACACTCACTCACGAAACCGCTCGCACACTAACCCTAACCCTACAGAGAGCACTTCCCCGACGCTTGGGATTCGCATCTCTGCCACAGCGCCACTTGCGGTGGCCGTTGCTGTTTCCTCGCCTTGGAGCCTCATTCACCTGCACAGATTGGTACTGACTAATTTCGCAGATTCCTCTGCATTTTTTTTTAATAACGAAATGTGAATTAAATGTGCTTTGTGCTTTTGTCTTTAACGGGGTTTCTTGATTTTGGGTTTCTAATAGGGTTTCGGCCTATACATTTTTCTTGATTGAGTTTTCGGAAGAATGCCATGATTTTGAATTGTTCTTGATATCATGTTTGGTTCATTATGATTAAATATGTTAATATGTGTGATTCGGTTCGTTGCCGGGATACATATAAGCCGTACAAATCTTGTTTTTAAATAAATTCTATGCATGTTATTTTGGATCGGTGGCAGCGAGAAGGGGCTTATCCCTATTACCATTATATTCTCACCTATAACGGTTTTTTTTTTTTGTAATTAAGAAGAGTTACCGGTGCACCTCCAAACTTTCGTTACTTTAAGAATGCACTCCCAAACTTCTTCTCGTCGATACCTTGCACTTCCAAATTTTTTCCTTTCTTTTCGTTCTATTGTGCTCTATGCTTTCCAAATTTATTCTCTGAATGCTGAACATGATTCTTTTATTCTGCCAGTGGTCTCTCTTCCAACGTGTGGTTCCTCTGAGAAACCTCTCATTCTCTGGTCCCTCCTCCAGCATTTTAGAAATTGTTCTCTTTTCCAACATCGTAGTCCCCTCCATCTCTCTGTTGGACACAAAAAAGTTAGTATTGCATTTATATTTCATTTTTTATTTTGAATGTTTGATAAATATGGTTGTTGTTGGTTGATTGTTTTTCTGTTGCTGAAATAATCATTGACATTTAATATAAAGCGGATGTGTACATTCGTAATTTTTGCGTACTGGTTGTAGACTGTGGATGTCGACATCTGGTCTTGAAGTTTGAACTGCGAATGTCGACATCCAATTCCTTGTTTTTTGCCTAGTTTCATGAACTACAAATGTCGACATTTGATTTTGGAGTTTGAACTGTGGATGTCGACATTTGGTTCTTTTTTTCCCCTAGTTTCATGCACTACAGATGTCGACATTCGATGCTAGAGTTTGAACTGCAGATGTTGACATCTGATTTTTTTTTTTTGCTTGGTTACATGCGCTACGGACGTCGGCATTTGATTCCCATTTTTTTGCTTGGTTTCATGCATTACGGATGTTGACATCTGGTTTTGGAGTTTGAACTGCAGATGTCAACATTCGGTTCTGGAGTTTGAACTTCGAATGTAGGGTATTGTAATTATGGAAGATTATCAATTGAGTTATTTGAGTTTTTTGGATTATCAAGTAAATTCTAGTTTGGTGTCAGATTATACCTCTAACTTTTACAATTGATGAGATTTTCCCCACACGTGAAAATTTAATTAAGTGAGTTAGAGGGGTGACTTTCGATCTTAGTTTTGTTCTTATTATTCTAAGATCTGATAAATGTAATATACAACCCAAAAGAAAGACTTATGTATTATTACGCTGTGAAAGAGTGAAAAATATAAAAAATACAATTTGATGCAGAATCTAGGTTATTTGACATAGGAAATTGTGAGTGTCCATTTAAATTGAGAGATAAACCTATCTTCAAAGGGGAGGGGTGAGTGTTGAATGTAATACATGGTTACCATAATCATGATTTGTCAAATACTTTAGTTGGTCACCCATTTGGGGTAGGTTGAAGTCAAGTGAACACTCATTGTTTGTGGACATGACTAAAAGTTAAGTCAAACCTGCAAATATACTCATCACTCTTAAAGAAAAAGATGAGTGTAATGTCACCACTATGAAGCAAGTATATAATGCAAGATACATGTATAAATGATTAGTGAGAGGTTTTTGGATCGATGTTGATGATGATGTTAGCACGTGATAAGTATATCCATTTTAGTAGATATGTCTATGAATCTAAGGTGGTTAGCAACCTTTTCTGGACGCATCCTGACGTGGTGAAGTTTTTAAGTGTATTTAATATTGCTTCTTAATGGATTGTACTTACAAAACCAACAAATACCGGTTGCCATTGCTTGAGATTGTTGGTGTGACGTCAACAAGATTAACTTTGTTGGTGTGACGTCAACAAGATTAACTTTCTTAGTTGTGTTCGCATTTCTATCAAGTGAAAGACAAAATAATTTCACTTCGGCTCTTGAAAGGTTAAGAGGTATTTTCATGATGTTTGAGGGTGGTCCATAGGTCATTGTTATTACAAAGATCTGACTTTAATGAATGTTATTGACATTGTTTTCCCTGAATGTTATCATTTTCTCTGTCGTTTCCATATTCAGAAAAATGTTCAAGTAAAATGCAAAATGTTAGTTAATTCTATTGATGCATGTGATGTTGTGCTACAAGCATGGAAAAATGTAATGGATTGTGAAGATGAATGTAAGTTTACAGATTGTGTTAATCGCCTTTAGCTTGTTTGTCAGTCATGACCTCTATTCTTAGAATATCTTAATGACTCGTGGATCATTCTTTATAAGAAATACTTTATAAAGGCCTGAACAAACATAGTTTTACATTTAGGAAATACAACATCAGACATGTATGTTTGCATATGGTAAATTCAATTTTTTTTTTCATTTATGGTGGTTGTGATGCACTGTAAAATTTTGTATCATGGTCCAGTCTGCTCACTAGGGCCTAAAGAAAGTTCTTGGAAGCAGTATGGGAAACCTATGCTCGTGTTGAGATGAAATTCACAATGTGATTATCTTGTAGCATAACGAAATAAAGGTATCTTTTGAAAGAAGTTTTAATTTGATAAGTGATTCTTACAAGGTATTGAGTTATAAAAGATTAGTGTGATATGTATCTAGATATGTCTTAGGACTCCTTGCTCCAGAGTTAGAAAGAGTTAGGAAAACAAGATTTGATACTAGTCTTTGTTTGTGATTGCGTTTTGAGACAGACATATGGTATTCCATGTGCCTGTAAATTAGCACGATATGACCTTGGTATGATTCCTCTGCAAGAAATTCATATAATGTGGACTAGGTTGACCTTCTCAAATGTGTCATCTACACAACTAGAAGATCAATTATCTATTCAAAGGGAACTTGATCTAGTGCTTAATCATTTCAAAGACATTGACATTGTAGGAAAAGTGATCATCAAACAGAAATTGCTTGACATTGTTCGCCCTTTGATGACATCGATGTTGTCGCTAGCGAGTAAAATTAAAACGAAGGGTGCACCTAAAAGTCATTGATCTTAGAAGTCAACGAATCGTGATCCCTCATATTTTAAGTATGTTGATGCCTTCATTGAGAATTCAAGACATGACACATTTGTTGCAAAGAAAAAAAAGAAATTGAAGGCCAAATGTGTAATACAACAAAAGAAAATAGCCATGCAAGAACAGTTTCATTCGATATGTCAACCTTACGTTGATGATGTTTGGATGTAGTTATTGATGGACATTGTGGGAATAAATGCATTGAGGAGTCATGACCCCTAATCAGACATGATTTGTACAAAGAACTTAGTCAGTGCGTGACGAATATGCAACATTAGTTGAAAGCCATGATCGAATAGAAGAATTAAGAAAGTCTTTGCTAGTCCATCAACACATGAAAATGGGGCTGGCGTGGCTATGACATGAACAATGACATATTGGTCTTAGTGTCTCAACCGATCATCAATAATAGAAAATTCAATCATAGGAAGTGCATCTGACGGTCGTGGAATAGGTTGTATAAACCCAAATTGTCGCAACACACGTTTCTGTATAAGAGGGTGAACCATGCTACCAAGCTTGATGAAGCTAGAAAACATAGAAGCTACAATAGGGGTTGAGCAGCTATATGTGATCCATATCGGGACCAAATCACCCAATCATATGTAATAACATCCAATTGAGCTCTAATATCATTTAGAGTAGAAGTAACTCGTCTAGTCACAAAACGTGTTGCACGAGGTTCAGTCTCGATATACGTATCGTGTAATTACTTTCTTCTCAATGCAGGGAAGTGCTCATATATCCAACTCTACAAGTAATAACATTTCATTTAACAACTTATATTAAAAAAAAGTTAAATATGAGTACTTGTAAAAGAGGTAGATATCCAGGTAACTGCTTTGTTGATGCAAAGCTAGCATCTCTTAGGTATTCATAAAGGTAGACAAGAGAAGCAACTCCAAAAGCATATCTATGACATATAGGAAGATCTCTAAACAATTGCAGGTACGCACACGAACAAAAGTGGTGCTCTTATCAGCAAATATGGTGCACACAACAAGGTGCAAAAGATATGCTTGTGCAGCAAACTCCCACAGTTGGTTTTCGCAATAGCTAGTATAGAGGTCTTTCAACCAACTTAGTCTAACCTGCGCACCACGACAATGATTCAACTCATTCGAAGACATAGCCCGATGATGTATAGAAGTCATACCCTTGATGGTGAATGAACTAGCAAAGACTTTCTTATTTCTTTCAGATGATCATAGCATCCAACTAATGTTGTATATTCATCTCGCCATTGACTAAGTTCTTTGTATAAATCATGTTTGATTAGTGGTCATGACTCCTCACCCATACCCAACAATGCAACAATGCATCTATACCTACAATGACCATCAACCACTACATCCACATCCACTATATAAGGCTGAAAAACAGGATTGAATTGTTCTAGCATGTGTATTATCTTTTCTTGAATTACACCTTTGGTCTTCAGCTTGTTTTCTTTTTTTGCAACACATGTGTCTTATCTTGATGTCTCAATGAAGGCGTTAACATGCTCAAAATATGAGGGGTCACGTTTGGTGGACTTATTTGATCGATGACTTTTAGGTGCACCTTTCGTCATAATTTTACTCGATGGCGGCAACATCGATGTCATCGAAGGGCAAACTATGTTAAGTAATTTTTGTTTGATGGTGACTTTTCCTGCAATGCCAACTTTGAAAAGATCTCTTTGAATAGATAATTGTCCTTCGGTTTGTGAAGAATACACATTTGAGAAGCTCAACCTAGTCCACATGACATGAAATTCTTGGAGAGAAATCATCCTAGGGTCATATCGTGCTAATTCATACGCACATGGAAGACCATAAGTTTGTCTGAGAATGCAGCCACAACGACTAGTATCGAATCCAATTTTCTTAACTCTTTCTAACTTTAGAGCATGAAGTTCTAAGGAAAATCTAGAAACATGTCCCATTAATCTTTTATAACTCAATGCCTTGTAAGAGTCACTCATCAGATTAAGACTTCTTTCAAAAGACGCATTTATTTCGTTATGTTGCAAGGTAATAACGTTGTAAATTCCATCTCAACACGAACAAAGGTCTCCCATACTACTTTCAAGAACTTTCTTGAGATTCTAGTGAGCAGACTCAACCCTAATACAATTTATGTAATCATATAAACCATTAATAAAAAAAATAAATCAATAAATAAGATGTAAACATACCTGTTTGATGTTATATTCCCTAAATGCATAACCTTGTTCGTCCACGCCTTCACAAAGTATTTCTTGTAAGGAATGATCCACGAGTCATTAACATATTCAAAGAATAGAGGCCATGACTAGGAAACAAGCTGAAGATGATTAACACAATCATTAAACTTAAACTCATCTTCACAGCCATAACATTCTCCCATGCTTGCAGTACAACATCCCATGCATCAACAGAATTCACTAACATTTTGCACTTTGCCTGTACATTTTTTTGAATATGGAAACGACATAAAAGATGATAACACTCATGGAACACAATGCCAACAACATTCATTCATTAAAGCTAGATCCATGTTAGTTACAATGACTTGTGGACCACCCTCAGATGTCATAAACAGACCTCTTAGCCTTTCAAGAGCCCAAGTGAAATTATTTTGCTTTTCACTGGATAAAATACAAATGCGGTTGAGAAAGTTAATTCTGTTGAGGTCACACCAATGATCTCAAGCAATGCAACCGATATTTGTTGGTTTTGTAAGTATTATCCATTAAGAACACAATATTGAAAGAATTTAACAACTTCACAACATCAGGATGGGTCCAGAAGAGATCGCTAACCTCATCAACACATCTACTAAAATGGATATAGTGATCACGTTCTAACATCACCATTAATTGTTGTGACTCGGTCATTGAACCTCTTACTAATCGTTTGTACCTATATCTTGCATTGTATAATTGCTTCAAAGTTGTCACATTACACTCATCTTTTTCTTTGAGAGTGAGAATTATATTTGCAGGTTTTACTTGGACTTCAATCTACCCGCATAGGGGTGACCAGCTAGAGTAGATGAGACATCGTGATTATGGTAACCACATTGTACGTTCAACACCCATCTCTCCCCTTGAGAGATGGGTTTGCCTCTCAATCTAAAGGGACACTCACATTTTCTTATCCTAGATAAACTTGGTTCTGTATCACATTTGTATTTTCTATATTTTCCACCTTTTTCACAACCTAATAATACATGGATCTTTCTTTCTGGTTGTCCATTATATTTATATGATATTAGAATAATAACTACAAATCCAAGATTAAAAGCAACCCCTGAAACTCACTCAATTAAATCTTCACCTGTTGGAAAGATATCATTAGTTGTAAATTGAGAAGTATAATCTTGTTTGCATATATCATGAACGAAATCAGACAAGTCTGACATGAATGAGACTAGAATTTACTTGAGAATTCACTTGAGAATCCAGAAAACTCAAATAACTAAAATGATGATCTTCCATAATGACCTATAATAAAAAAATATTTAAATATGTTTTATTTTTTAAACATGAAACTGTAATGCATCACATCCACAACTAAAAAAAAGTGAAAGGAATACACTCAGAAATCTACATATAGAAATAGTTGCATGATACATGCAATCATGCATCTAGGTATTATCCAAATGATAAAACCCAAATAAGGACAACCACACAATCAAAATGATGCAATGCAGGAGGATAAAAAATTGATCCAAAAGGAAGAAGAGAGTGAAATTTGTAATACAAAAAAAAAGAATAAAAAATTAAGAAACGGATGACGACATCCATTTCACAATTTTCTGAAAGGGATATCCAAATCCGCAATTTCGAATGAGAATCAAAACCAAACCCTATTTTTCGACTCACTTGTTGCAGTGAATCCAGTGATACAAAGCAGCAAACACTGCATTCTTCTTTTCTCTTCTCGTATAATGGTTGAAAAGCTAGGATCCATACAAAGGATCCAGTGATCAATTTAGTCATACGAGTAGTAGTATTTAAATCCTTATTATTCTTATAGGTTGAAAAATGGTTACTTTTTTTATGCTGCCCACCAAATGCCCAATGCTTCATAAGGGTGAGCACTATCCACGTACTACATCCACTATCTAAAGGACACAAAGGATTATCAACGCCTTCATGTTTAATGTTATGAGTTAAAAATCACAAAAAATAAGTAAACGGATGTCAATATCCGTTTCACATTGTTTTGAAACGGATGTCGACATCCGCAATACAAAAAAACTAGAAAAATTAATGAAACGAATGACTACATCCATTTCATATTTTTCTGAAACGGATGTCGACATCCGCAATACAAAAAAAAAACAAAAAAAAATAATGAAATAGATGTCAACATCTGTTTCACATTTTTTTGAAACGGATGTCGACATCTGCAATACAAAAAATAATAAAAAAATAACGAAACGAATGTCGACACCCGTTTCACATTTTTTTGAAATGAATGATGACATCCAAAATGGCAAAAATAGAACAAAAATTATAAAAACAAATGTTGACATTCGTTTCACAAACCAAAATATTAGGTATATCACTTGAAACAAACAAACAAATAACATTCCATAGGTCCACTCGTAACAACAATATAACAACAATGTAAAATGGAATGAATATTAACCTTGAAGAGAAGAGTTGAGAGGTAATGAAAGAGAGTTGAGAGGTAATGAAAGAGCACTGCTGTTGGTGAGAAAGATGAGAAACAACTTCAACCACGTATGGGAGCTTGGAGTAGCACGTAGCAGGGACCACTGCTAGACCTTGTAACAAAGAAAGGGACCACCACACGTACCACACTTCACAGAGCAGAAAATATTGTGGAAGAAACAGAGAGAAGAAAACAAAACCAACAAAATGGAACGACGAAATATTTTGGGGGTGCAGGCTTTCTAGAGATAAAAAGAACACAACCAGTGACGCAATAAATTCAGATTTCAATGCTTTCAACCACCCCGGCAGATAAAAATAGTATTATCGGGGTATAGGAGAAAGATTTGGGTGCAGCGAGAAGCATCTTTGTGGTAGTCAAATGCATTTGAGTTGATGGAGATTAATAGATTTTACATGTTCTTAAAAATATAGTTTCACGTTCGATAGATTCTAATTCAAGTGAAATATTGGATGTGGGACCGCGTTTTTTTTAATCATTGATTGAATGTATATATAAGGGGTTTACATTTAGTGATATAGGAAAGGCTTATGAATGATTGGTTTGTGTTTGAGATTTTGTTAAATTAAGTAATTTGATATATGCGGGAAATAAATGTTAGTGACACATATTTACTAGATTTTGGTTTTGTTAAATTTTTTATTTTATATGATTTAAAGTTTGTCTATAAAAATTTACTAGTATTCTAAATCTAACATTTCTTTTCCCTTTTTACTTTTCTTTTTTAATTTCATACTTATACATTTTAAAAGGCTCAGACATTTGTTTGCATCTTTTAAAGATAAGTTTTTGGGTGTTTGCACAATCGTTGCTAAACATTTTCCAATAAATGTTTTAGATACATGTATGATTCTCCGTGTCGTCTAGTTTCAAATTATTTTAACACTATTTTAAAGATAAGTTTTAGGATTGTTTGTATGATCGTTGGCGTTGTCTAACATCTCCAATAAATGTTTTAGATACATCTATGGTCGTTTGCATTGTTTGGTATTCAACTTTTTATTAAAACATTTTAAAGATTGGTTTTCGGATGTTTGTATGGTTGTTTGTGACATTCACATAAAAGGTTTGAGTACTTATGTGATCGTCTGTGTCGTCCCAGTGTTCGACCATTTTTTTTCTTCTTAAAAGAATTCTAAGAACTAAACATCACTTCGTCTCTAAAACATTATGCTGCTTGTTTCATCTTTGTACTGGCATCTCTCATCTTGACCATGGTGAAATTTATTTATCTAGGAATTTTAATCTTCAATTGCTTTCTCAACTTTATTTTATGAAATATCTTGACCTTAGTTACATTGATCTTCACGAAGAAACTAACTAACTTTTGGCCATGCCTCCTTCATTATCAGACCTATACTTGCAACGATGTCAACTAACCAACATAATTCCATCTTTAAAGAATATGAATCTTATTTCCCTTGTCAGTCTTGATCTCTCTTTCAACAATTTTAACTTTGAATTGCCACATTGGTTGTTTAATCTCAGTCGTCATCTCTCTCATCTTAATCTCGCATACAATAGTTTATACAGTGAATACCTTCAAATTTGTTCAACTACCAAAATTTGGAATACCTTGATCTATCATGAACATGTTTTCTGGTTCCATTCCTTTCACTTTGGGAAATCTCACATATTTGGTTTCCCTAAGTTTTAGCTCTAATTCCTTTTCTGGTAACATCCACTTTTCCAGAATCCACAATTTAGAAGAGTTGAACTTGAGCAAAATAAGACTCACATTTCATTTCAATCCTGAATGGATTCCTCTGTTTAAACTTAAAAGGCTTTATTTGGATGATACAAATCAAGGTCTTCAATTTCCACCACGGGTATATACAAAAAAAGTCACTTTCAAGTTTATACATGTCGAGCTCAAAAATTTTATTTGTTGAAGAAGAAAAGTTTATAGGCTTAATAGCTGGTATTGATACAATAATTGATTTATCAAACAACTCAATTAGTGGAGACATGTCAAACGTTTTGCTAAATGCTCACCACATAATTTTAGGCCATAATAATTTCACAGGAACACTCCCACATTTATTACCAAAGGTCGGTTATGTGGATTTATCTCATAACTATTTCAAAGGATTGATTCCACATGGTTGGAAGAACTTGAAACATTTGTACTTTATCAGCTTGTGGAATAATAATTTATTCAGTGAAGTGCTTGTTAAACTCTAATGTTGGACAGAGTTGATTGTTATAAACCTTGAAAAAAATGAATTTTTTGGAACTATACCAAACAACATGTCTAGAGACTTAGAAGTGGTGATATTATGATTTCATAAATTTGAAGGGAGTATTCCACCTTAACTATTCCTTCTCTCTTCTTTGATTCACTTGGATCTTGCCTATAATATACTTTCTGGTTCAATTCCTTAGATTGCGTATAGCTCACAGAAATGACAACAAAGAATTATTCCACACCTCTCTTAATGGGAGATGGCAACGTTGATTTCTATGCAAAAGGTTGAAAGGAACTTGACTTGGACAGGCGAACTATTGACCTTGCAGCTAATACGATATCTAGAGAGATTCCTTCATAATTATTTAGGTTAATTCAAGTTCAAATATTGATTTATCTTATAATCATTTGACTGGAACAATAAAACATGGCTACCTTGTCTTTTTTGAGTTATTTGAACCTATCATGCAAAGAGTTTTTTGGACAAATTCCAATAGGGACTCAACTTCAAAGTTTTGGTGTATCAAGCGATGATGGAAACCCAAAACTTTGTGGAGCTACTCTTACAAAGTGTAGCATGGAAAAAATGCTCTGAATACAATCGAAAATATAATCTAGGAAGATGGTGAATTTGATGAAGAATCAATCTATATTGGAATGGGAGTTGGGTTTGCAATTGGATTTTGTGGTGTTTTTGGTTCTTTGTCATGTTTAGGAAATGGAGACACAAATATTATCGATTGCTCAATAGAGTTAATGACCAACTTTATGTTATTTACATGTTCAATTCAATAACTTTCTTAGCAGATAAGCACTACGGTCAGTTCAGGTAAGTAAAACTAACATTATAATTTTAGTTATTTATTTTCATGTTATTTATGCTAATTTAGGTTTTATTAGTAGATCATAATTAATTTAATATTTTTGCGAATAAACATCGGGAGAAAATATCATCAAATCAGTATTAAAAATTGTGACGAAACTATGAAATGTGTCTGCATCAATAAAGTTGAAAGAATAACTTTCAATATGATTTTGTGGCATATATATAAGAATTAGTTAGTGTAATCTACGAAATTAAATCAAGAGTACTATGATGTTGTCTTCGGGGCTGAAAAGATAGACTACAAATCTGTGATATTTTTCTTGCAACCTAGTAAGTATATTTTGTATACATTTCCCAAAAATATCAAATTTTTGCGACGCGACACATGTGTTGTAGTTTTACGTGGATGAAGATTGATACTTGAATTTCAAAGGAAGAACTTAGGAAATTGTTTTCGATTTATCTAATGGTTACAATTATCCATGCATGTGTTTATTGTTTGTCTGAAAATTGAAGTTAAATATTGTATCTCGTGTTGAAGTAGGCTCAAAGTGACAGTGCTCTTTGATATAGAATATCAAGTGGAGGATTATTCACAAAACTTTAGTGTTGCACCAATGTGCACGATTTTAGTTTAAAAATCACTGCTTAAGTCGTCATAGGGGAGTATGGTTTTTGTTCAACAACAATTACGTTGAAGTCGTCACACTCAATTTCATGACTTTCCAACTTTAGACTAAGTCATCTCAACCGTCCATGACTTCAGCTCTACTATAGTTCTACTATATTTTTCTTGAAGTGGTATGTTATTTGCATGACTTTGATTAAACATAATTAATTTACATTGAAGTCGTTATCGAGCGTCACGATGTCAACATTTTCATTGAAATCTCCTCTCCTGGTACGTATTGAGCTCTTGGTAAGAAACCGTTCATCCTAACTACGACTTAGCCTCTTTGTAAATTTTTTTAAAAGGACTAGATACATAATTTTGAAAATTAATTGAGCTTGATTTGTAAAAATAACTTCACGTGGATGAAGATTAACACTCGAATTTCAAAGGCAGAGCATATGAAATTGTTTTCAGTTTATGTAATGGTTACAATTATCCATCCATGTGTTTATTTTAAACATATTTTAGATGATCTTTGTCTAAAAATTGAAATTAAATATTGTCTCTCGTATTGAAGTAGGTTCGAAGTGTCGGTTATCTTTGATATAAGAGGTCAAGTGAAAGATCATTTCCAGCTTAGCACTGATTTCTGAATGATGCCATGAAGTGCCTTAATCCAACTATTGTGTCCACAAGCGTTTTGCCATTCAATTTCTGCATTTTCGCTGATTACTATCTTTTAGCTATGTTGTTATCTGCTTTTGTCTAGATAACAGATTAGGGTTCTTCGCGAACATCGTTGTGTAGCCTAATTGAATAGTTGATTAGACAAATTTATTTGGAATGTATTCATGATTATGCTATAATTCAATTATTTATAATTTAAAATTATTAAGTTTTACGTAATGCTTTAAAATTATTTTCTTCAAAATGTTCTAATTGGTTGATAGTTTTTGGCTAATAATGTATTGAAATTATAAACTCTTTGACACGGGACAAGTATTGGATATTTCTTTAATTTAAGTAAAATGTGAAAATATAAATAAAAATATGAGAAAAGGTGTATATTTAATTTAAATAAAGAAGAAAAAGGTAAATTTAAAAATTAAAATAATTAATTAAAAGATTGATATTTTAAAATTGTCAGAACTAAGATAACAGCAACATGCAAAATGAAAAAAAAAAAAATACTACCAAAATATTGATGTCTTAGAAATTAGAAATGACAAAACGAGCTAGTTTGACCTGTTTTGGTTTATTTTGTATTTTGATCTGCAAAGTGCAAGCTGGGTTCACCCGTCCTACATTTCAGAAACAAGTCTACTTTCATGGCCTGCTCCGTCTTGCTTGAAAATAGATTTAACATATTGATTTCATTAAATAGATAACAAAGTAGTATATTTCAACATATTAAAATATCGAAATAGTCGATTAAAATACTGGAAAATTCGGTAAAAATACGAATTTAAAGATTAACTTAGGAACAATATTTAAAACTCATCAAGATTGATTCCAATTAACAATACAAATAGAGATATAGTCTCAGACTATGTCAAATCACTCAACAACCATTAAAAGATGCAAACACAAGCTACATAGATTTTTATACTGGTTCACTCAAAACTGAGCTACATCTAGTTTGTCAAGACAACTCAAGCCTAACTTGTTGTTAATTAAGTAGCGAAATGATTAGCGTAATGGACAAAAAACCAAGAGGAGGGTGAATTGGGTTCTTAATAAAAATTGTGCTTTTAAATCTTTTCCCTTTTAATATCAAAGTTTAATTAAAATTCTTTCCTTTATTTTAATAAACGCCATAAAATATAGAGAGTAAGGAAGAGAAAATTTCACAAAGTATTTATACTGGTTCGAATCAAAAGACCCTATGTACAATTGTTAATCTCTAAAAAACGAGATTAACTCAATCACTAAAATAAACCAAACTTACAATCAATGATAAGAAAGATTAGGGTTTAGAAAACACCTCCATTGAAATCCAAAAGGGATGAACACCTCTCTTGAATCACACAAGAGATGAATAAACACCTTCCTTGAATCACACAAGGAATGAACACCTCCTTTGAATCACACAAAGGATTATCGACTTCTCCTAACAACAGTAGCAACACTCAATCACTTAAGATACCACTTAATGAAAGTTATTGCTCAACCCACACTAGGTTTTTCAAAGCCTTCCCATAAAGAGTTCTCAAGTACTCAGACTTCTCTAACTTCTGTATTTGATAATGAAAGTCTACCACTTTATTTATAAAAGCCTATTTAAATATTAGGTTAAGAATATGAAAATTTAAGTCACAACTACCATAGATAATCGATTATCATAAGTGATAATCGATTATCACAAAAACTTTTATAAAATTTTTTTCTCGTTGTGATAATCTATTATCAGCTAGGATAAACTATTATCAGCAAGTGATAATCGATTATCACAGAGGCTTTTCTCAAAAATCAGTTTTAACTGAGATAATTGATTATCACTAAGAATAATCGATTATTCCGGTGAGTTTTGCAAATAAATAAAATTCACTTGGTGCTCTACTGCTAGGGTTTTTCCTTTTTGACTCTTGACATACTAATTTAACTATTTTAAATAACATACACAAAATTACAACACTACAAGAAATATCGTATTTAGTGACAGATGTGTACCGACAGATATATATATATATATATATATCCGTCGATAATTGACGTTTTTCTGGTAGTGCAAGACCTAAACAAATAAACCCCTAAGTCTTCAATATATCTCTTGAATCGAAACATTCTTTTAAGTCTTCAACATTTTTCCATGCATCATCATTAAGTCTTCCATACTTCTTCACAAGTCATCATTATCATCAAACTCCTTATTGAAGGAAGATGTCCATCATCTTCTTTTTGTCAATATAACTTTCACTATTTCAAAAGGTTTACACAATTCACAAGATTACACTCTCAAAATATGCAAAATAAACATCAAAACTCTTGAATCCCACAAGAGTTTCAACAAACACAACAGGATCCCACTTGCAGATCTGGAAAACCACCAAGCAACACCCAAAAACCTAAGAAAGATCAAACCTGAATGAAGGCTTTCCCTAGCCAACCAAACCTTTGTCTCCAAGTTCCTAAATCATGCACAAATGTTCCAAGAAGATCAAAGATCCTTCAATCACAAACTGCACACTATGTAATTAGAGAGAGAGAGAGAGAGTTTTCCAAATTTTGTTCCACTAGTTTTCGCGCTCATAAATCTCAAGTGTTACTCCACTCTCTGAAAAACTAGTTATTCTAGCTTGGTCATAAGCGAGTTCAACATGTTGATTTGTCTGTGCCTGTTGATTTCATTCGACTTAACTAAAATCAATCGATTAAATAGCAATTCAACTAATTGAATATATTCATACCAAAACTACATGCAACAAACCTTTTAACCTATTAAAAACATTTTTAACATATTGAAAAGGACAAACACAAGACAAAAGACATCTATATTATGTCAAATAGTCTACGAATATAATTTGAACTTCAAGCTTTGTAATCTTCAAGTCAATTCCAGATTTAACAAACTCCTAGCTTGATCACCAATGAATCTTATCAATTTTTCATCAATCACACATAATATTATGTATTTACTTCATCAAATCCATTCACCAAGATCACTTCTGCTAACAACCTTAAGCAACATAATTCTAGAGAAAGGTTCTTGTTTGAATTTCCTCTTCTATGTTATTTTTGTGTCATATGAAAAAAAAACTACAATTTTTCAATGTCTGTTTGTCCTATGTTTTATTTTTAATTTTGTTTGTTTCATTTATAAGGATTAAAACCCATAAGGTTGTTTCCAATTTGGTTGAATTGTTTTTATTTGGCGTATTTTTTTCCTTTTTGTTCTCTGTTTAAATTGTCTATTTCTACATTTGATTCGTGGAAATTATTTGTTTTTGTGTTTGAGATTTGCAAGTGCATTTACTTTGATTTACATGAGTATGAGGGGTTGAAGGATAAATTGTTTAGTTTGTTTTTGTGTTGAACTGCAAAAAAAAATACAACAAAAAAAATATTGTGTATCAAAGTCAAAAGGAAACAAATATAGATTTGAAAAAAAAAGGATAGCAAAAACAGGGAGTTCAATACAACTTTTTGCAATTTTATTTGTGGTTTATTAATATCTATTTGCAATCAGACTTTCTCTTAGAGTCTTTGTGTTGTCTCCTTTAAATCTCTTTGGTAGTCCTATTATTTTCTAATTTTAATTTTCTTATTTTGTGTCTTTAAAATTCCTTAAATTTTTGTTTAGAGTTTTGAATTTTCTGTCCTTTTAAGTCAATATTTAGATCTCGCAACATTTTTCACATTGTTTGTTCACTCTTTGCTTAAGTTACTAGAGTTATTTGCCAAGTCCTAAAGGGAATTTGAGTGGTAAAAGACAAGAGAGTACATTCAAGAAAAAGCCTATAAGTGTGATATACGAGTGGAAAATTGAGTGAAACACTTAACATAGTGGTGAGGTCCAAAAAAAAGAAATTATTATTACTAACATTTTCTTACAGGAACTACCAATATTGAGTAATGCAATATGTTTCCACAAAGGCATCCTTTTGGAACTGGTTTAACATATTGTTTAAATTATCCTACTCCTAACCTTGATCATTTGGTTAGAGGATTTGAATGTACCAAGATAGTGATACGTAGAGATACACCTGGTGTTTATGAGGCCTTGGTAGAGGACGTCAATGCCTTGGAATCTAGAATTATAAAGCTAATTGGCAAGATTGCTAGTATTAAACAGAAGCACAATCCTTATAGAAAATCATTGCCAAAGACAAGTACACTAAATGTGAAGGCTATGGGCATGAAACTCATCAATGTCCTAATGGGGATGCAAGTCCCATGACTCATGAAGACCTCAAGAACTACATTTCATACTTGAGAGAGGAGGAAGAAGGACAATGCAAAAATTAGATATATTGAAAAGAAGGCAAGAGCGAAAGCTAAAAAGAGTCCGTGAGAATGAAACATTTATAGAAAATGAAGCAAAGGAAAAGAGAGAAAGAAAAGAGAGAAAAAGAAGAGAAAGAAAAGAGCGAGCAAGAGGAGAAAGAAGAAGGAGAGAGAAAAGAGAAAGAAGAGCGAGAAAAAGTAAAGAAAGAAAAGAGTAGAAAAAGAGAGAAGGAAGAAAAAAGAGAAAAAGAAAAAGAAATAAGAGAGCATTATGAATTGTAAATGAAAAAAGGTACTAACTTTCCTCTTATTGTTTTATTGCCTATGGACAATTTATTCATCAAAGAGCAATGACATCAACAATGGAAAGACGAAATGATACTTAGGGAAGACTTATTCATCAAGCAACAAGGAGATCAACAATGGGAAGACGAAATGATGATAAAAAAAAGACACAAGCTTAGAAATATATGCTCATGAATTAGCTTGTTTACCCATTTCTAACTAACCTATGGGTGATCAAAGTCATACAGATAATTAGGTTGTTTGTTTGAGCAACATTCCTTTTCTTTTCTTTGAGCATTTTATCTTTAATTTAAAATTGTTGATTGGTGCAGGTGGGTATTTGACCCTGGAGGCAACACTGCAAAATCTTTGATAATAAGATATTGACCTCTTTTAGGATCCAAATATCATTTTATAGAATTTCTATTATTTTATTTTATTTTCAATTTGTGTCTGTGATTTATGTTTGTGTTTGTGTATAAGACCTTCTAGAATTCGGGCCGAATTCTCTCAAAACAGGAGAGAATGATAAAGAATTTTCAAGTGAGACAAATTTGAGGACAAATTCTCTTCAAGAATGAAGAAAATGATAGAGGACTATCCCAAGATTTCATACAAGAAGAACTTGAAGATAAACTTTAACAATTTAAAGGACCTATGATAAGGGCAAGGAGCAAGAGATTGAAAGATCAAAACTATTCAAGGTTCTTGATGCTACAAGCAATCTGAAATTCAAAGAATATGAAGATCATGGCTTAAAGCACATTTGAAGGATAATTTTTAGGAAAATTAGTTTATGTTTTTAGACTTTGGATTTCTTCTTAGAAATTAGTTATGTTCTATGTTTTTGGACTTTGGGCTTTCTTTTATAAATTAGTTTATGTTTTTATGTTTTGGGCTTGGGCCTTCTTGTAGGGTTCTTAGGTTTTCTTAAATTTATCTGCCTATATATATAGTGGTACCAAAAATAATGAAAATACTTTTAGTCATATATTGAATTTGATTTCATTAAAGAGAGGATTCTCTTTGTTCTTGGCTTAGGCTTCTGGTTCTTATCAAAGATTAACATCTTTGTGGTGAATCTTCACTTGACTTATCAATATGCTAGATTGTGGCGTCTTTCATCCGTGTCTTATTCCGCGTTCTTCTATGATTTATTCGTGTCGTGCCTCTTGAAGATTCAAATTCAGAAACGATCATACTCTTTCCTAGATAGGATCGTATCACAAATGTTCATCAATCACACATAATTTTATGCACTTGTTTCATCAAATCCATACACCAAAATAACTTATTCTAACAACCTTAAGCAACATAATTCGTGAGGATTAAATAATAAATAATAATATTCAAATAATTAATTTTATTTCAGTTCATTGTAATTCAATTTTAAAATATCAAACCACAAATTAAACTAATAATTTCGATTCAATTTTAAAAAAATAAATTAAAAAAGGTCCAGTTTTAATCAATTATTAATCATTTAGAAAAAATTTTAATAATTTTTTAATCCAATTTTGACCCGTACTCGTAAATTTATAATAGTCACTGGAGAAGGTATACTAGGTCAAAATTGACGATAAAAGTCACAATCCACAACCTGACTTTTAAAGTATTGACTTAGAAAACTCGTTATCATTAAAATGTTTCCACACTAATATTTAGTTGTTTTTTCTTCTGCAATTTAAATATAAAAAATTTTAAAGTCTTGGTCGTCATCGTATTTTTCATATTTAGATGTGATCGGCACGGTTGGCCATTAATTGAGTTGTGGAATTATTATCCCATACCATTTTCTATCGTTTATGTAAAATTTGATTGAGGTTTGTGAGTTACGAAAGAGAACTATATTTACACCTTTTCGTAAATTAAGAAAATTCTTTTTTTTTGTATTATAAGTTTTTTAAAAAAATATTACTTATCTGTTGTTTTTAAAATTTAAAGTAATGTTAATGTTTTTGTTAGTTATATTCTTACTTTTCATCTAATTTTATATTGATTGGAATTCATATATTTATTATGAAATAAAAGTAAAAGGAGAGAAAGCAAGAAACCTTGAAATTATTTTATCAAAATACTATCTTTATTGAATTCTACATCAAGAAAAGAAAGTTAATAAACATGGTAAGAGAGGTGATTTTGATTCTGACTCTGTTGGAAAGAAAGAATGAAAAAAGTGATCCATATGAAAGAAGCTGCTTGGAAAAATAAACACGTCTAATTCACTTCATTAAATTTCCAACGGTTCAACCTAACCATACATATCTGTTAAAAACGCTTTACTTAATTGTATAATAGTTATAAAACGAAATCAGTTGGCGATTTTATAATTATTTTTAACAATTCAATATTTCTTTTAATATAATACTAGTAGAAACATATGTGTCCACTCTCTTTTAATGAGAACAAATCAGAAAAGAGAATATCTTATCATAATTATTAAAATAAAAAATGTTATTAAAATTATGAAATATATGTTTATATAAATTAATTATAAAATAAATAGTTTTTGTAATTTTATCATATGCATTTCATTTTTATAGTTTTCATTATAGGTAAGTTGAATTAAAAAAAACTTATAAAGCCTAAAAGGTAAATAATAAAATGAATATGTTAATAAGGATAGAATTGAAAAATAATTGGCACGCTAAAAAAAACATTTACGAAAATGGTTATAAAAATAATCCTATTTATTGTTAATTATAGATGAATCACAATTAACTAAAAAATATTAACTTATTACTTTTTACATAATTTATCTTAAATCGAGGAATATAGACTTTGTGCTTTTCATCTGTCACAAGCATTCACTGTCTAGGAACCAACTCAATCCTAACCTCTTTCCATAAAACAAATTTGCAATAAAAGTTATAAACTCTTTTGATACCCATATCCTTTTCGGGTCCTTTATTATCTCAGATTTAATTTGTTGCCTTTTATATTAACACTTAGCAGCGGAGTTTTAGGATTCGGTTTTTATTTAGTCAATTCAGTTTATTATTATTTATTGTAAATAAGATCCTAAATATCAGGGACATAATTATAGTTTGAATAAGTTGTTTTTAGTCTTCTACGTTAGTAGGGATTGTTAAACATGGCTACTGAATTTTCTTCGTGTTAGTTGTATAGAGCTTATATAAGCCCATTTCTTTAATAAAGCAGATGTACTATTCTTTTGCAACATCTGAGAGCTTTAGTTTATCTACTGCAATATTGTGAGCATTAATTTAGTATCCAACACGGAGTGTCCAAAATTTCCACAATGGTGACAAGCAATTTTTACATATTTCTTTATCTGCTTCTTACTTTTCAAGTCATATCCAACAGCAGGCTTGTTTGAAACGTGTTTAAAAAGGAGCTTTAGAGCTTTAGAGCTCTCAACAAACATTCAAAGTCGTGCTTATAGTAGGAAACTTTTGCTTCTAAATTTTTATAGTTAACGTAATATGCATGCATCTGTTTTAGTCTTGACATTTTCCCACTACTTATAATTTGATCCTTATTTAGCATTTCCTTTTCTAAACACAGGTCTAAATACTGTTGTTGGTGAAGAAAAAAGATAGTATTTAGGCTATGTGCGGACTACAGACAATTGAACAAGTTGATCATCATGATCAAGTACCAATTGCCAATGATAGATGATTTGACGGATCTATTACGCGAAGTGGTGGTGTTTTCAAAGATATATATGAGATCGAGATACCATCAGATTCTGATCAAGATTACTCATAATGATTACTAATACAAGCCTCCCCTCATGATTCTCTCTAAGCATATTAGTATTATAATAGGTCCTAAGAACTCTAGTAACTAAACTAAAAAATCAATTATATAAAATATTTATATTTTAATTAAATAAATAAATTACAAATATTATAATATTTGTATTTATTAAAGAAAAATTAAACATTTTAAAGTTTAGATAATTAAATAATTTTATATATATATATATATATATATATATATATATATATATATATATATATATATATATATATTTAAAGTTTAGACTAAAAATTAAATAATTTTTAAAAACTATTTAAAATATACTTTTGTAAAAGAAATTAAATTAATTATTATTATTTATATTAATTAAAGAATTAATCATATTAAAATATCTATATTTATTAAATATAAATTAAATAAATAAATTAACTAGAAATATTAAAATATTTTTATATAACGAAGAAAAATTAAATTCTTAAATTAATTTAAATATCAAACGATCTATATTTTAAAATTTTAATTCAAACTCAAACATATTAAAAAATAAGAAAGATTTAAAAGTAAATTAAAATAATTTTTAGTAGAAACAATTGAAAATTCTTGTGTAAGAAAGCATTCTCACTAGTAAAATTAAAACAATAAGGTCAAAGAAAATTTGCAGAAGCGATTAAAGTTTTCTTTCCCAAAATTATATCTGCGCTTCTTTTTTTTTTTTTTTTTTTTTTTTTTATTTCCAAATTCAGCATTTCAGGTGAGAAGTTTGAAAAGAAATTTCACAAAGATTCATGAAAAGCTAACCATCTCTATAAATATACATCTTCATTGAGCAATGTCACAACGGTCATCATTCATCAATCTCTTCTCAATTAATCCTTCTTCTCTCAATCAGGATGACCTTTATATCACAATTTTCAGTTCTTTTGCTTTTACTTTATTATGCTTTTACATTCCAAAAAATTGTGTGCAACAATCTTAGCCAACTTCGCTGCAATGAGAAGGACCGACAAACCTTGCAAATGTTTAAAGAGGGTGTTCTTGATCCATCCAACAACCTCGTCACTTGGTCCACTGAACAAGACTGTTGCGAATGGAAAGGAGTTCACTGTGACAATACCACAAGCAGAGTAACAAAACTTGATCTATCCCAACAATTTCTAGGAGGTGAAATCAAGTTATCTTTGTTGGAACTTCAATTTCTATATCATTTGAATTTGAGCCATAACTACTTTAATGTTATTCGCATTCCACCAATTCAAAATGGTGTCATATTTGGCTCCAACCTCCATTACCTTGATTTATTCATGCTTGACTTATCCTTCAAGAATGATATTTCCATGGATAGTCTTGATTGGCTTTCTCAACTTTCTTCATGAGATATCTCAACCTTGGTTATACAAATCTTCGTTATGCTACCAATGGGCTTCAATTGTTGTCTATGCTCCCTTCTTTGTTCGAGTTACGATTGAGTTTTTATGAACTATACATCACTTCGTCTCTCAAACGTGTGAATTTTACTTCACTTGTAACTCTTGATCTTTCAACCAACTATTTCACCTCAAAATCATTAAGCTGGTTGTTTAATCTTAGTACTGACATCTCTCATCTTGAACTTAGTCAAATTTCTTTACATGGGAATTTTGATCTTCAATGGCTTTCTCAACTTCATTCTGTGAAATATCTTGACCTTTATGGAATAGATCTTCACGAAGAAGCCAACTGGCTTTTAGCCATGCCTCCTTCATTATCAGACCTACACTTGAGCCATTGTCAACTAACCACCATGAGCCCATCTTTAAAGCATGTGAATCTTACTTCACTTGTCACTCTTGATCTTTCAGGTAACCATTTTAACTCTGAATTGCCACATTGGTTGTTTAATCTCAGTCGTGATGTCTCCTATCTTAAACTTAAAGACAATAGTTTTTACGGTGAAATACCTTCAAGTTTGTTCAACTACCAAAATTTG
>Ga0214542_1000760_pt1 | contig 61657 bp, 33 predicted proteins | sample CNSS1metaG_FD_160096 | JGI IMG/M metagenome (GOLD analysis project Ga0214542, IMG submission 160096) | Root nodule microbial communities from cowpea collected in UCLA plant growth center, Los Angeles, California, USA - CNSS1 | ecosystem: Host-associated > Plants > Roots > Nodule | place: USA...
TATATATATATATATATATATATATATATATATATAAAAGAAATCCACATCATTACAAACCCAGTGACCTTTGACTTAAGACGATCCACGGTATTCATACGTTGCAGCTTCATTTCTTCGTAGAAGTGAGTAATGAAATCCTCAGCTTTGGAATCAATCATCTCATCGCCATCTCCATCACCGTGTTCCTTGCACTCCACGATGACCTCTTGCTTCTCATTCTCCTCATCATCACTTTCAACCAACTGGTTCAACCCCACAGCCGAAGCGTAACGGCTACTGGGTATGGAAGCTGAGTAACGCCCCTCCTCCTCCGCCACAAAAGCGTTGCCGCCGCATTCCGTTGCCGGCCACTTGGTGGCGGAGTCAGAGACGGAACATGGGGATTGGTTGCTTTGAAGGTGCAAGGAATTCACAATCTTGTTCCACCTGCTCTTGGACCCATCGTCTATTTGACCAACCTGGTGAATCTCCTTTGGCTTTTGGGAACGTCCTCGCATGACGAGGAGCGCCACCCTGAGAAACCGCATGCTGCCGCTCATCTTCTTGTCCTTGAGGGGTTTTGGCTGGTCACTCTGAAGATGGTCTATTTCTATGTCGGGGATGTCGATGATGGTATATTCATAACTTTGTGTTTCCATAATTGATGTAATGAGGATGATCGAGGAGGTTGAAGAAGGAGTTGTCGGCGATATTCTCACCCTGAGAGGAGATTTGAACAGTAGAATTGCACTGAGGAAGAATGTTGTGACGGTGAAGTTTATGTGCGAGAAAGATAGAAACGGAAAAGGACGACCAGCGGAATAGTGTGGTACATTGGTGTAAGGTTTCTGTTGTGGACTATTATTTTTAGAGCAATTTTGTTTATATGTCAAGGTTTTGTACATTTAATGGTGTGCGTGATGATTTTGGAAGTTAATTCATCACAATCAACTTTTTCCACTGTTATTATTGTTACCATTAGTTAAATCTACTTTGTTTGTTTTACCGGTTCAGTATTTAATTTATCATTTTATTATATTTTAACTTTTATTCATTTATTTTACTCCTTGGTGCACTCACATATATATATGCTCAAAAAATGTTAGTGTATTATATTTTAATGCGTTTTAAACCTTTTCTTTTATCTCTATTATTTTCTTGCATACTACACAATAACTTCTTTCTAAATTTCTCTCTTCCATCTTTGTGAGATTATAACTTCAAATTTCATAAATTTCAAAATTAAATCCTATATGGTAAATCCTTGAATCTTTGAATTTCATTATATACTTGGACTTCCTTAGAATTATACACGAGATATCGATGGTCAATTTTGATTGTAGTGATATGAATGTGGATGTAATGAGGCAGATAATTGAATTTGACTATTTTGAATGTTTTGGATGTGTTAGAATTATGGTTTGGTTAAAAAGAAATGGATTGAGCTCTTTTTTAAAATTTGTTGTATAAATCTTTTTCTTAACATTTTCATCCAAGTAAGATTTTTTAATTAAACGAAAAAAGTGAGTGAGGCAAACCTCATACTTAAGGTAGATTTTTCTCATTTAAGTGAAATGTGATAAAAAAAAAAAAAACTTAGGTTTGGTCTATGTTGTCTTTCTTAAGTGACATTTGTTTGCTTAAACAACAATATGGTAAAAAAACATCTTATTGATTATCCCTAAAACAAGTACATTGCTCAAATGACATCTTTTAACTTGAAATTTCACAAGCGAGTTCATTATTTAATGTATGAATGACTTATATGGATTTAATTAAAAATTATGAGAATATTTATGAACATATAATTTTTTTTGTTCTTAATAATGATCGAATAATATATTGTTGTCGATAACTATTAAAAAAATTTCTTTATCATTCAGGAAATTGACAAACAAACATTTTATTAAAGAATTTATTTTTTTATTGTCACGTTTTGTATAAAGTTTTTTTTATGCAATTTTGTTATTTTCAACGAATTTTATTCTGTCAATAATTTCTTTTTTTAGTAAAAATATAAGTTTATGTAATTGAGATCACAAACAGTTGTTTGAATATGTTTTTAATTAGTGAAACTTATTATATTATTAGTTTGTTTTCAGTAGTTTAGACTTTTGGTTGTAGATTGATTTCAAAATCTATATTATGATTATATATAATTGATTAGAGGAAATGAGCCTAGAAGTAATTAATATTATTGGTAAACTTAAAATTTTTAAATATTATAATATTTTCTTTTACGACATAAAGTGAATTTACACCTATAACATGTATTTAAAGATTCAAATTTATGGTGTACTTCTATGATATAGTCCTCTGAACAGGTTTTATTTGGACTGGGCTTGAGGTCTCAGTACTGTACTAACGGTCCAAGAGATAGAATACTAATGATTAGGTCTGCTAAGAAAATAATTATTTGCAGTTCATTTGTTGACAAAAATAGTAATTAAGTAATTATCTAAAAACTAATGAGTTAGAGAAAAATTGGACTCAGATTTAAGTAAATTTTACGGAACATTAATTGGAGTTTAAGTTTACGGTTGATCAATAAGAAAGAAAGATACAATTTGAGATTACTTTAACGAATGTGGGTAAATGAAAATATCTATTCATTAATTAGTGAAAATTAGAGATTGGTAATGTTTTTCAATAAAAAAAATTACTCACTTTTTACTATATGCTAGCATTGGTTGTATTTTGGAAAGAGGGGTATAAATATAAAAAATAAAAGATCTATTAATAAAAATAGATATTATTACATGAATGCATGAAATATAGTAATACAGAAAATTGTCTTCTTTTAATTAGCAAAAAAGAAGTGTAAATACTAAAACATACCCTTATTTCTTAGTTATTTATGTGACATTTTTTATATTTGATTAATAAGCACAAGTAATCGTGCAAGAATCATGATTAATGGACATTGAACACATTCATTTATTTCAGTTGTACACTAGAAGTACTATGTATTCACATTTTAAGCTAACACAAAAGATTCCCTAGAATGTCTACAGATTTTACATCCGAAAAAGAAAGGGAAGGAAGAAGAAAAAAAAAAGGCAAGAAGAAACACATGGTCTTTGTTAAGGTCCAAAACTAAAGTGGCGAGGAGATGCAAGAAGAGGTTGGTCTCAAGAGAGAAACCAATCAACCATGTCCTTTTGTTTCTGAGGATCAATCTCACCAACGCTCTGCAAATCCTTGTCCCAGTCTTCATCTTCGCAAAGCCAAGAGAGGAGATTCTGATGCCGCTCCCATGACAAAGACTCGTCCTTATGATCCAGCACCACCGAAGAAGAACAAAAGCACTGCTTTTCCCGACCACTCGACATAACGGTGTGGTCACAAGTTTTATTCCCAACCACTTCACTGCTCTCTCTGCAACCTTCATCAGAAATGGTCCAACACCCACTTGCTTGTGGGCAGTAAGTGTCGAAGATGTCGTTGAAAGATTCAAAACTCAACACCTGATCCCCCTCTCCCCCATTAATAACTTCCTTCTCATAGGGTCCCCATATGTCACCCTCATTCTTCGTTATTTCTTTCTCACCCTCTACCCACATTCCATTAGTGCCTACATTTTCTTCTTCTTGGGTATGATTAGTATTTTCATGGGTGGAGGAATGTTTCTCGGCCTCTAGTGGCGGTGTTGGTGGGAGAGGAACTGCTGCTAAGGGAGGTGCTGTTTTGGTTTTGTTCTTCTTCATGGCCCAGCGACTGGTCCTACCACGTTTCCGCTTGGGAGGTAGAGTGAGAGTGATCGTGTCTGGTTTGGTAGTGGTTGTGCCTCGGAAAGTGTAAATTTTTCTGCTTAGGTGAGAGTTCCAGTAATTTTTTATCTCGTTGTCGGTTCTTCCAGGCAAGTGACTTGCTATCAAGGACCACCTGAAGTTTACCAACTCATACACCTATTACTATTTATCTCTTTCTATTATATGCAGCTTAGTCAAACTCACATGGAAAATATGATAAAATAAATAAGAAAAATATATATACATGTTGATAGATGAAATTTCCAGAATGTGAGATGCTAACACATCTCTTGATATTTTTTGTGCAATGAAGTTGACTAAATATATAATGCAACTAATAAGATTTAACTATATCTATATCTATTGTTTATAAATCTGTATGTTTCAATGAACTTTAAGTGGCTAACAGTAGAGAACATTTGCTAATATTTCTCTCATACAAATTAAAGGCTGGATTAAGTTTCAAATTTATGATAAAATATTAATTTTTGGATATTTTAATTAAGATTCTATTAAATTTGTTAGTATATTAAGTATTTAAAAATTTATGATATGTTTGTTAATGTATTCTTACTGACTTGTATTGTAATAAATAAATTATGAAATTTTGTTGTTAATATTAATACTATTGTAGTTAACAAAAAAAAGCAAATTAATTTTATTGTTTTTATTCAAAATACTTTGGATAACAAAGTCATGTTTCTTTGTTTATATTTAACCGCAATCTCATATTTTATGGTACATGGAGACAATTAAAATAGATGAGGAAATAAGGAAACAATCACGATACATAATTAACGAAAACATTAAAAACTTAAATGAAATATATATATATATATATATATATATATATATATATATATATATATATATATAAATTTATAAATACTCATTAGACTAAAAAATTTAAAAGAAAATCAAGTAAAAATACATAAATTTATGATTAACATGACACTTATTTAAACTTATATTAAAATATAACTTAAAATGTTAGTTGAATTAAGTAATTTCAATCATTTCATACTTAAAGAAAAAATATTAAAATTAATGTTTTAAATTAGTACCACAAAAAAAAAAGAGTGAATCTCAAGACTAAAAGAATATGGCGATACATTGACAATATAAAATTAATATTTTTAAGAAAAAAAATATTTCTTTACTATTATTTTTATAATAATACTTCGGTCCATAATAGGTACGATTTAAATTTTTTACATACAGAATAAAAGCAAACAGTTAATGTATTACAAATAAAAGTTTATCTGGGGATAAATCACAGATAAAATAAATAATTCTACTTTCAAAAAAATGGGAACATCAATCAATTTTGATTGAAAATAAATAAAAATGTAGTCGAGGCTGAGACAATAGTTCATAAATTGTTATTGAAAAGTGATAAAAATATTGAAATATAAAAAATAATCGTACATTATTTTTCTAAATTAAGAATGTTTTCTTAAAAAATATTAACGCTTTATAAATATTATAAAGTATTTTATACAGACTGTCATGTTATTAGTAACTGATCCATAAACATAAAAAGGAGAGGATAATGGTCAACATTGAATGAATTATTTGTTCACTATTTCATTGGTTAAATACAAAGAAATTCACACTATATTCCATTACTCCTTTTTTTATCCTTTTAATTTGCTCATCTATATATGTCCTAAATATAACAAGAAAAATTGAATTAATTTATTATTAAAAAAATGATAACTGAATATGCTTCTTTGACATTATATTATACACTTCATAGATTTTCTTCTTTTATTAAATGATAAATTGTTTTATTCACTTCTTTCGTCTTTGCGTTAAATATTTTTTTTCTATTTTTCTTGGTAAATCAAACAAAGTACATGCACTATATTATTTATCTATATTTAGTATTTAGTGCAAGAGATGCAAGATTTTTTTCCAAACATTCTTTTTTTAAATTACACAAATAAACTTTTCTAAATTTTATTTTCGTAAATAGATAAGTTTGTTATATTCAGCATTGTTTACGTAAAAATGTTGTTCAGACGTCAGAAATCGATTTCCCAACATTCGAAGAATTTATTTATGTATTTTATTTAAATTAGTTCATTTAGGAACAAAAGTCTAAGATGCTTGTGTCGTTGTCGAACTGCATCTTCCTTTTTACTTTAGGGTTGGAAAACGGAAAAAGATAAAAAGGAGAAGTTTTAAACACACACAAAAAAAAAAACTGAAAGAAATTGTAGAGTTCTCTACTCTCTTTTACACAAAAGTGTAACATTTTTTTTTCTGGTTTCCTTCATTTATTAATCAAACAAAAATATTATTATCTATATTTTCATGTCTCTATTTTCTCTTATATTATCCAAACATACCATTAGTTTTTTTTTTTTCTTTTAACATAACTTTACAAGAATTGTTATCCAAGTTTTTTTTTTCTTCTATCTCTTTCCATTTAAACCAAAAATTAATGGGTTAATTAGGTAAATTGTTTTAAATAAAGTTTGCCTAAATTAAACAAATGAAAACAACTTTTACAATAATGGCTATCACGGTCTCTTCCTCTCTTTTGTCTCATTTCATATTAACAAGACATGAATTCTTAAAAAAAAAAACAAACAAGACAGTAACCGGTTGATCCAGTCAATTTGTTTTCTAATAAAGTTTGTCTAACTTAAGCTGAATGAAAACAACTTCTACAAAAACTGTGGTCACAGTCTCTTCCTCACTATTCTCTTTTCAACGAAGACGCTATTTGATTAATTTAGTAAATTTGTTTAAAATAAAGTCTGTGTAAGACTGACATGCATTAGTTCGAGATGCTTTTGTTCTTAAAGATACATTTTGTCTATTGAATGGCTCATAGTTATGTTAATTTTGAAACATTTATAAAGCTGATACTGAATTCATGTTTATTTGTTTAATTGTTGAGAAATTGAAAGGATGCAACTGAAGAATGATCTGGAAACTAACCTGTTGCCTAACGAAGCATGCAACTTAACAATGGTGTTTTCTTCTTCGACAGAAATGTCCCCTCTCTTTAGATCAGCTCTCAAATAGTTAATCCACCTTAACCTGCAACTCTTGCCACATCTTAACAATCCTTCACAACCCAAAAGTGTAAATGGGAGTCAGAGAAAAAGTGATTGGATCCTTCTACACTAATTATAGCTGGAAGGTCACACTCAACAAAAAGGTACCCAGCAAAGAAGACTATATATGGCTAGTAATAGTTGCGACATTAATTAGTTATTGTACCTGCATTTTTTGGCAGCGTCCTCCAAGAACCTTCTCCATTGGCCTGAATGTACTTGGTCAAGATTCCATCCTCCTCCGCTGTCCACCTCCCCTTCTTCAATCCCACTTTCTCACAACAAGGAGCCCTCCCCATGTCTCTCACTTCTGCAACTTCCTCACTCTCTGCCTCTACATAAATACACGGTGGTGCAATAATGCTGATTTGAAAGACGCTACCTCTTTCACTTCATTTGAATTGTGCTGGCACTGCTAGGGCCTGCGTGTATGCATGTTTGAGTTTATTTATGTGCCACCTTATTGTGGCGGTTCTGTGATAATAGCAAATGCCGCAGTTAGCAGCACCAGTTATTAATAAAGGGTAGGGTAGGGTAGCAGACAGCAGGCAGGACAAGGGTGAGCCCGGACCAAAATAGAAAGAGAAAAAACATACATCATTTCGTATTCATAATTCTTCTAAGGTTTTTATTTAAATTTAAAGTTTTTATTTAGTATATATTTGTTTGGGGAAAGTGGGGGTGTAGAAAGAGATTTATATCAGTGGTGGAAGAGGAACCACGTTGAGTGTATCTGAATGGCACAGTCGTGGCTTTCCCACCGTCGAGGGACATGAGCCTCGACTGACGGAGCATTCCATCTTCCTCATTAATGTGTCCTTGCATTCACTTATAGCCGTATAGCCCCTTCATTTACTTTTTAATTTATTGTGCTACTAACCTCTGATTTTGCTTCTACTCCCTTCTACAATGCCACTATTTTAAATTTGGGTTTGGAAATTACTCAGAAGTGCTTTTTAAGTGTAATGAATATATTGGATTCAAATTTTATAAAGAGTTAAATATGTTTTTTTTTGTCAGGTTTCAGGAAATTTTAGAATTTGTATCTTTTTTTAAAATTTAATACTAATTTAGTTTTTTACTTTTAAAAATGTGTGATTTTAGTTTTTTTTATTAAATTTGGTTAGTTTATTTGACATTTTAAACGCATTTTATAAAAATACTTGAGTTAACATTGAAGTAAAAATGTGTAAACAATTCAAATACTATCATGAAATGCGCTTGAAACGTCAGATAAACTTAACAAAATTTGGTTAAAAAGACTAAATTCATGCATTTTTAAATATGAAGGACTAAATTAATCAAAATTTTTAAAAATAGATTAATTCTAAGTTTCACTAAAACTTGAAGGACAGAAACATATTTAAGTCTTTTATAAATGTGTATAATTAATTATTATATATTCATAAATAATATATGATTCTAATTAATAATTTATTTGATACATATTTATAAAAAAATTATATTTTAATATTATTAAAAGTTAAAATATAATTAAACGTCGAAAGAGTCATAAAATTTTTTTGTTTTCACAAAAATTAAATACGATAACTTTTAAACATTTCAAGCTTTCACCGTGAGACTCTTCAAATATTATAAAGATTCTTCTTTGTTTTGTAGTTTAGCATAGACTTTATAAATTTTAATGTGTTTATTTTTGTGTGAAAGAAATTATTTAAAAATTCTAGAGAACATTTTATCTTTATAAATTTATATTATTTTTATTAATAAAATTAATTATTTTAGTTTTTAATATTAAATTAATAAAATAAAATTCTTTTATTATATCTTAATCAAGTGCCCTTAGATTACAGTTATGAAATATAACGTTATATTTTCCTTCGAATGAGGTAACAAATGTCTCCATCAATTTCTAATCATATGTTGTTATTAGTTTTTGGATTAAGTTTTTTCTATTCACCTGTTTAGATTAGTTTAGGTGTCCTTTTAAGCAATATTTCACCAGCATTCATTACTTCAAAATCATTGTTTAATAGTGTTATTCCGAAATAGTGATGAGAGATAGTTGTCAGATGACGAAATCTTTTAAATTGACGTGATGAATACGAGAAAACGAATGTCGTCATATTTATGTTGTACTAGAGCAAGTTGCAAAGAGGTTCTCTTTGTTTTCTTCTCTTATCTACATGCTGCCGTTGTCGTTGAGCCACAAACATTTTCCTGTGCTGTTTTGTAACGTTGTTACGGTTGTGTCGTGTGACATCTTTGCCTCCCCTTTCGTTTGCTCCATTCCCGTTTGGTTCTCACTTCTTTCTTTGCATCGTGTCGCGTTGTTCTCTTTTTTAAGCACTGTTCATTCTTTCCTTTCCTCGATTTGATCGTCTCCGTCTAGGTAAGTGTGCTATTTATGGTCTCCACTTCATTAAAATTTTAAATTTAGTTGACATTGTGCTTTTACATTTTATTCTCGATAATCTCCTAATATATTTTGATTGTATTTAAATTATCTGTGATGATTATTATTGAATATATTGGCATTGGGTCTAATTTAAATAAATTACATAGTTTTTATTTTCTAAAGTTTAGAGTTTGATAACCATGTGTGTAATTTTAATCTTTATTGTAAGTTTTCTAACCTTTATTGTAAGTTTTCTCTCTTTTTCAAAAAATACTTATTTTAATTTTAAATAAAGTGTTCCAATATCTTTCTCCCTATATGTATTCGCAGTTATAAAAAATTAAATATGTGAACAACTAATGGACCTTCCTTCTGGTTTTGTAAAAATGAAACATTTAATTTTATTTGAATGAAAGTGGTGTGTGATGGATTTGTTACTCTAATTTTTAAGTATGATTTTATAAATACGTGAATATGATATTAACAATGATATCAAAGTTCACAATCATACTTAACATAATCTTATTTGGATTATGAAATGTTTATTTTGGAATCTAATAATATTCTTAATGATTGAAATCAATTTTTTCGTGAAGTTTTGGTGTTTATGAATAAAAGAAAGTGTACGAGAGAATTGTTGAAATACTATATGTATTTATATAGTTGATGAACTTACGAGGATGTTGTAAAAATTGTTAATATAAAGAGAATATTGAATAATATTAACATATGTAACAACATATTATCAAGTGAGTCATCAATTTATATTATTAGGTCAAAATTGATTTAATTAAAAAATAAATAAAAGAGGTATTTTTTATGAGCTCATGATCCATTATGCAATTTAAATATGCAACAATCCTTTCATCAAGTTATTACGATGATAAATAGAGTGAGAAACCAGAGTTATGAATGCCTCTGGTGAGAAACCATCAAAGAGACAAAATAAGAAGAAAACAACAATCAGTTTATCCTATGCAAGTTTGTGCAGAGAAGTTACGAAAAAAAAGTTTTATTCCTCTCCTCATATATTAGGGTTCTTTCTATTGTTTATTTAATTTGTTATTCACCTTGTTGGTCAGGAGATTTGTATTTTATTTATGATTTCTTCACATTAAAAGTTTTGGTATTTGTTGATTTTTTTTTTCTTTGTGTTATGCATTTTATTATTTTATATATTATTTATTTAGAAAAAATTTTATATAGATTTTCCTTCCACTTGGTTATATGTTATTTTTTGGTTATATGTTATTTTTGAGATCTTCCCAACATACATGTTAAATTATACGAATAATGCTAATAATGCAATATTTTACCTGATTAACTATACATTGAGTTGATATATAATATTAAAAGATATTATAATGTAATCAAATTACAAAAATTTAGTCACATGTTCGGATAATATATGATTATAATTACACAAAAAAAAATATATCTTACAATATTATTTAATCCATCAATAATACTAAATAAACCTTGCTGGATCATGCTATATTTAGTATATTTTGTGGACTTGGTACCTACATTAATTATGTTAATGTAAAAATGATCAACTTCAAGACAATATCCACTATCTATTTTTACCTTATTTCAATTTTAGTTTAAGAAAATCTTAAGTAAATTTAAATGACTAAAAATGTAATTCAAATCCACTTCTACAATTTTGATTCAATTTATGTGTTTAAATAAATTCGTTCAAGTCAATTATTTCCTGCACGCCATCATTTCTGGAATTTATTTTCTATAACAAACAATTTTGGATTTTTTTTTTTCTGAAAATCAAACATCTCTTTTACTGAAAGCATTTTTCAGAAGTTTTTGACGAGGTGGAAGAAGAAATTTGATGAGGTAGAGGAAACAATTATCGTCGTTCAAGTATGTATGTAAAGGTCTACCTCACATAAAAGTCACATAAAATAAAATAAGGGTGGTGTAAAGAGAATGGTATAGTGTGATAATCGAGCCCGTTTAGTAGCCTTTAATTGGGCCAATAGCACAGCAATAAAACAGCCCAAAAAGCCGAATGGCAATTTTGTGAATTTCCAATTTACGGGAGTTTCCTGGACGTTAGGAAGGGAATGAAACGCGTGAATGGGAAAACCGACGTGGAGAGCTATGATTGGTGGGAACAACTAAAGGCTCACGGTGATTGGTCAGTTTTGAAACGAACACGTTGCAAAGCAAAGCGTATTGTCGACTCCATACTCCGTAGTCAAGTCTTGGCGGAATCACTTTCAGGTTCGCCACTGCAAGATAGAAGCACCACCCACATACACGATACATACGCAACGCATTACAAGCGCAATAATCCTTAAACACCAATTCCCAGACCCTAACCCTCAATTTTTATTCCGATTCCAACGAGATCCGAGGGACCATTGCAGAGCCCTAAAATTAAAATTCCCTTTCGGAGAGATCCAAATCTCTTCATGGCGCATCGAAGAGTCAAGCTCTTGTTCCTTCTGTGCGCTCTCTGCTATTCTCTCAGTGCCATTGCTGGGTACCTCTCTCTCCCTCCCCTTTAAACGCCAACGTACACTTAATTTGTTCTGCATTGCACTTTGCTTATATATGCGTATTTTGTTTCAACGTGGTTGCAGGAAGAGCTATTACGATATACTTCAAGTGTCGAAGGGTGCATCGGACGATCAGATAAAGAGGGCGTATCGGAAGCTAGCCTTGAAGTATCATCCTGATAAGAATCAGGGCAATGAAGAAGCGAACAGGAAATTTGCTGAGATTAACAATGGTATATTTATACCTTTGGTTGATTTGGTTTTCATGATCTGGTGTTCTATTGCCATCTGTGTTGGTTTTTTAATGTTTTTTTGTTGCTGCTTTTGTTTGTTATTACTGGCAGCGTATGAAGTGCTGTCGGATAGGGAGAAGAGGGGTATTTATGACAGGTATGGTGAGGAGGGTTTGAAGCAGCATGCTGCTGGTGGAGGTGGAGGTGGTGGAATGAATTTCCAGGATATTTTTAGCACGTAAGTCATTATCTATAGCTTTTGTTGGATTAGTTCTTAATCTATCCCTGTCGACATGGTTTTCTTGTGCTATTAGTCACTATTTCTTCATTTGACATCATTGTACTTGAATTAGTATGTGTACATAAAAAAATACAAAGAGTACATGAATGGGCCAACAGAGGCAACTAAGGAAGGATATGCAGGTTTTCTATAATAATCTTATTAGCTCGCTCTAATAATCTAATCAGAGCATTTATATGGTTTTATTGATCTATGTTATAAATCTCAATCTAGCCGTTGATTTCTGGCCTGAGATTATTTTGTGGTGAATAGGCAGACTGCTGTGTTATGGATGCGTGCATGGTCTAAATTGCGGTCCTGGTTGTAGGCTTTGTGGCAGTTACGGTGTGAGATTACTATATATTTGCATCAAAAAGTAAAAATAAAAATTTCACAATTACTCTAATTATTGGTGTATCATTTTACAATTATGCATCAATATATCACGTCTTTTCCGTGTACTACCATGAGGTGCCTTCTGTATTCCGTCAACATTCCACATGACCTCACCCATTCAATTATTGACTATCAGGAATAAAGTAGAAGGTTAAAATCTAAATCTTTGTTACTATTTTGATAAACAAGTGAAATTGAACAATGCTGACGATTTGCTAGACTCAATTGTGTCTATGTTGCGGCCATTTATGTCAAGAAAAATTAAACTGCACCTACGGGCTGTTGTGCTTGCGAGAAGCACCGTTGTGGATAACAATTCTGAACCATGGATGTGTGTTTAGTGTTATAGCATGGGCCCTGAGCTTTGTTTTGTGAGTGACATTGTGAAACTTAATTGTTTGTTTTAGTTTCTTTGGCGGAGGATCAATGGAGGAAGAAGAGAAAATTATAAAAGGAGATGACGTGGTTGTTGAATTGGATGCAACACTTGAAGATTTGTACATGGGGGGTACCTTGAAGGTGAGGCCACGTCTATTTACTGTTCTAACTCTGAATACACATATTAATTCTATATTTCGGATGTGTTTGTGTACCACATGCCATTGTTGAATTTCAGCTACATTTTTTATTCCAAGAATATAATTGGACATGGAAGAGATCCAAGATTTTCTAATTGGTTTTCATGTGAAACATGGTATCGGCAAAGTACATTTTTATTTTGCTACACCTGCTAGTAGAAAATTATGAATAAAGTGAGCTGCAACTAATAGTTGAGAGGTGAAACTTACTTCAAGCTCAGCCTCGTGGATCTAATGGTCATGTCTTGTGACATATTCCATACACATGGCTACTGACATTCTTGTAGATTTTTCTTAATTTGCTTCTCCAATTCATCTTAGATACTTATAGTCTGTCTTATGCGGTTAAATATATTGATTGAGGAGGCACTTTAACCACTTGTCAGGCATAGTTTAAACTGTCACAAAAGATATTATTCAATGGAGAGATCTGATCCGTTACTTAATGACCTAATCATGCAACAGTACTTTAAATAAATATTGAATTTTAAAGTTATTTGGTTCTTATTTCTCTTTTTTATGGCCATTGCATTTCAATTCAGGTTTGGAGGGAAAAGAATGTACTAAAGTCAGCACCTGGGAAAAGACGCTGTAACTGTAGAAATGAGGTTTATCACAAGCAAATTGGGCCTGGGATGTTTCAACAGATGACAGAGCAGGTAAAGAGAGCATCTGAGAATGTTTACAGGAAGACATTTTTCTTTACCCCTGTTATTTTTTAAAGATGCTTATATCAATAACACACCGATTTCGTGTTTCATGACATTTACCGGTGTGATTGTGAAATGTCTACCTGTTGTTCATGTGTTTGGGGTGGGATTGTGCAGGTTTCTCTTAATCCTGTTGCCATATGTGGAAAATTTTAACTCATATTTCTGAATTTGCCTGTGCAGGTTTGTGAGCAATGTCCTAATGTCAAATACGTAAGGGAGGGGTATTTCGTCACTGTTGATATTGAGAAAGGCATGCAAGATGGACAGGTAATATTTTACTGTGTATACACAAAATTTAAGTATGCATACGATGTCATATTACATTTTCATAAAATCTGTCTACTATGAACTATGAAGTATCCAGTCATGAGTACTATATCTAAATTAGGAAGACTAAGGGCATTATAGTTCCAAGTTTAGTCGTTTTAGATTAGCACCTATTTAAAATTGAACATTTTAGCGTGAATTACACACAGTATTTTTAAATTCTCTGTTTTTGTTTCACTTGATATGAAGATATTTTATTGTAATCACTATACCTATTTGTACATTTGTAGTGTTTGAGATAATTTTGAAAATTAAATTATTTTAATGAATAATTGTTGCTGTAATTGATTATAATCAGAGTTAATTTTTGCTCGAGTAAGCTTGCTGAAAAATTAGTTTGAGATAATTAATTTTGTTCGGATGCAATAAAAAAGACAGTTTTTATAGTAAATAAACTACCAAAAGGGGTATGTATGAAGTTGCAAGAGAAAAAGATGTTAGGAAACGAGGGTAATTCGGAGTTAACATGTGTGAGAGAAAAAGAATCTGTTGAAAAATTATCATAAGCTTAAAATCCTAAATACATAAAATCAGCTTTTTCGGTCACCTAGTACATATAATCCTCGCTGACAATATCATCAATGCTTCTAAATTATCGGGGGTACATTCTTTTTTCCTAATTTTTTGGTGTATATATCGGGAACTCAGTGCTACAAAGTCGAAATAAGTGAATTTTAAGATATACAACTCCAACAGCCACAACCTTTTTTCACTACATGGATTTAGCTACTTGAACCAATTGACATTGTTATGCATGAGGGATACTGTAGTACAAAGAGAGAATAAAAATCTGAGAAATTCGAAAGAGGCCGAGTTTCAATTTTAAGGATTTTCTGCTTATCCATCATCAAGTAATCAAAAGCAAAAGCTGTTTATGTTACTCCGCCGACTCTACCCCTTCTCTATTTTCCACTTCTGCTGACTGTACAATAAAAAGGAATGCTAACAATAAACTTCCCAGTTCTTTATTTCCTCTTGTGCTCTACCTGTGTTACGTTGCAATTAAATGATGTATTTTTTTTTTTTTTGAATTTTTTTTCAAATTTAAAACTGACAATTGAAGACAGTAGATTTACAAGATATTGTCCTTTCACAGGAGGTGCTGTTTTATGAGGATGGTGAGCCCATAATTGATGGAGAATCTGGAGATTTAAGGGTTAGTAACTTGTCACTTTCGGTATCCATTTTATTGGGTGGGTATGCAGGATTTTAACCATTCATATGATTGAACAGTTTCGTATCCGTACCGCGCCACATGATCTCTTTAGAAGAGAAGGCAATGACTTGCACACTACTGTCACTATAACTCTGGTAAGTAATGCCCTTTGGTGATATGCATATCAATTGCTTGAGTTGAAAGTAGTTACTACTGGTTAGCACGGCTTATTCGAAATAAAGACATTGTTGATTTTGCGAACCGGTAACTGCTCTCTCAGATATTGGCATCCTTAAATATTTACTTTGTAATATTAACATGAATCTTCTTCAGGTTCAAGCCCTTGTTGGTTTTGAGAAGACCATTACGCACCTAGATGAGCATCTGGTGGACATAAGCACAAAGGTGAGTAAGAAATATGGTTGCGTCAGATCCTAAATGGTTTTGGTGTGCGTGTGTGAGGAACACAATTGACAGAATTATTTTGACTCCTCAGGAAATCACAAAACCAAAGCAGGTGAGGAAGTTCAAAGGGGAGGGTATGCCATTGCATATGAACAACAAAAAAGGAGATCTTTACGTCACTTTTGAGGTTCTATTCCCCACGTCACTAACGGAGGATCAGAAAACAAAGATAAAATCGATTCTTGGTTAGAGTACAAACAAGATACGTATTATTTCGTCCATCATGTCCTGAATGTGACATGGTTAGGTGGTTATAGTAACGCATACCTAGGGCTTTCCTTCCATGGCCTTTTTTTGTTAGTTGTCAAATAGAACCTTTTCCCCTTCGTAATGATGCGCATTCTGTAATCCATGCCGCCCGGTAAATCAATTGCTTTCTTGGCGGTGCTATTTTGATACAAGGTGCAACACTAGCTGAACAAAATATGCTTCCATTGTTTTGTACCGTGCTGAATTAGTTCATCTTGTGAACTAGATTAGATTGCTATAGAACATTCGGCTTACTGAAATTGGTACATTTGTAGCTGCGGAACTAGATTAGAATGCAGATGATGGACAATAACCACTGTGCGATACGTTTGTACTTGTCCTTAATTCTCAACGGTTATTAAACTTTCATTTCAACAATGTTGGTGATGTCATTTGTTTGTTGGTGCAACCTTTTCCTGTAGATTGTCACGTGACTCGTGTGTATGTCTTATTGCATTACTCATTCTGATTGTTTGGTTTGCTCATCATGATTTCACATAAACATTCTAATGATCGATTTAAATCGATAATCGAAGTAAACCCTGTAACTCATACTGTTATTTCAATGAATGAATGATTAACGCCACCTATTGTGGAACACGTGCAAGAGTAGTTCAACTCATACAGTGAACTAACTTTTTGTGTTTCTCATTTGGATTAGTTCTAAAATTGATATGAACCACGTTGGAGACCAACCAAGATTGAGGTCTTGCTTCCAACCTGAATTAGGTTCGAATTCAATAATTTCAATCTTAACAGTTGACTAATGTTCAATAGGTTCTCCAACAGTTTCCTTAACCATCTCTAGCGTTTTCAAGGAAAGCCTAATTAATCTTTGACTCAGCATTTTCTTTCTTTCCTTTATAGTTAGGTCTGGTACACATCTCTCCTCCTCTAGTTGTTTCCTTCAAGAACCCACCACCAGCATTAAACAACAATGTACTTTTTCTTTAAGTCTGTTATTTATTTATAATATTTTTTTTAGTTGCATTCTTTAATATTAGATAAAATTTTGTCAATGTATATTTATTAATAAAGTTACAAAATATAAAAATAAATATATCAAACATTAAAGACTTACCTGTTATTTTTTTTTAAAGAATCTACGTATTTTTCAAAAACGAAATCGCTCACTTCATTAATTTTATGTTTTAAATTTAGATATATCAGGCAAAAAGAAGAAAAAATAGGTAGGATAATTATATAAAGTAAATAATACACTACTTAAAAAGATTATGTGTAACAATAAAAGAAAATTTAGAAATTTAATTGATTATAAATTCTTTCCAAAATCTATTAGAAATGCTCGAATATTTAGATACTACCCTCCCACAATTTTCTTAAAACTAAGCTTTTATCAAAAACATTATTTCTGGGTGTATCTTAAAGTCCAAAAACTCTGATATATTTTACTAAATGCTTCTAAGTTCTTAAATGGTTTTAATAGTAATATTTCATAACTTTAATTAATAAGTTTAAAACGAGAAGACATTGTTAAAATTTCAATCTTTTAATATTACCATAATGCACATTTCTTTTTATATTAAATTGTTTTGATTTCTTTAGTCATTAATATGTTTATTTTAACATTTATTGTATATGCTTGTAAGTCAAAAGTAAAGCGCTCAAAATGTTTTTTTACAGAAGATAATGTAAAAAAAAAAAAATACTATACATTAATATACTTTCAATTATTATTCATTAAACTAATAATTTTTAATAAATTATAGTTTAGTAAAAACAATTACGGTTAAAAATATTTTTGTAAAAAATATATTAGTACAAGAATGCTTTGAATTGATTATTATATAGAATCAAAACTAATTTTTTTCATCTGAGTCTTGTTTAAATAATCGAAAGAAGTATTTATTTTCTGTATGTTCTTCGTGTTTCAAAATTACGATTACATTAATTATTTACAAGAATTTAAAAATATTGTTTTTTCTAATTTTTAATATTCATGTTATCAACATTCTTTCAATAAAATACTTTTATTTATTTATTTTATAACAAATTTTCTTCTTAAATGAACAACAGAACTGTTAAATAAAAAATATACGAATTATATATATATACATATATATATATATATATATATATATATATATATATTATGCACACACATATTATATTTATAAAACTCAATTGTCTAATTTAAAAATTTTGTTAACTTATTTAATAACAAAAAAAATGTGCCTTCAATTTATATTATCTTCAAAATTATTATTGTGATTAATAATTTTCCTAATTATTTTTAAGTGTAAGTCCTTTACCTTTTAATCATCAACCAAATATATTTTAATCTAAAAATAAATAATGCAAAGAATGTTATCGATTAAGTTTTATGAGAAAAAAAAATCATTTAGAAATAGGATTGGCAGGAGTAATTTTGCATAATAAGTAATATGAATTTTGATTAGACTGTGTCAATTTTCTAGTAAAGGTATTAGGAGAAAGACCTATAATATTATTCAATTAAATAAATTAATTCTATAAATATATTTTAATAATATTGTAAGCTTTTTTTCTTTTATATATATATATATATATTATTTTAAATTTTTTCCTAAATATATCTAAATGATATTCATAATATAACTTCATTATATGGTTATTATACTTTTTATTTGACTTATTTTTAGTTTTTATTTATTATTATATCTATAATAAAAGTTAAATATTTTTTTACTATCTGAATTTATATGTAAAATTGAAATTTCTCTTTTTTATATATTTTAATCTCAAAATTTTAAAAATATTAAATATAATCATTTTAATATAAAGAAATTAATTTTGTTGTACTATTTAAACAATATTCCATGTTAATATTTAAGTTGGAATATGTCAAAATAGTACAAATAATTCAAACTTTATTATAAAAGGTATTTGACACAAAAAATTAAATACAGTTAAAATATAAGAATTATATATATATATATATATATATATATATATATATATATATATATATATATATATATCAATTCATTTTTAAAAGGTTTAAGATTAAAATATATTGAAATTTGATTGAGATGGAAACAAATCTTAATTTTGTATCAAAATTTAGAGACTAAAAACATATTTAACTCGATAATAAATAAGATTATTTAGTTATAATTGTTTTAATATTGGTTTTTCCATAGATTCCATTCTTTTGATGATTTTACTTATATTGAATTTACACTTTTAGAATTTCAAAAGGGATAAGCATGTTATTGTACTCAAACTACCCTACTTTTATCATAGTAACACTAAAATTATGAACTACAAATTAATGTGTTATATGGAAAACTACCTCTGTCATGTATTACAAAATTTAAAAACCTTTTATTATTATTTTTTTTAATTTCACTGCCGTGAGTTTCACATATACCATATATATAACTCATTATTGTGAATTTAAGAAATTTAATTACTATCGGATGGTTAATTCTGAATATCTTTATTTCTTGTAAAAATTATGCAGCCAGGATTTTAAATAAACACTTATTTTATACAAATAAAACTTAACATAAATCTATTTCTAAACATATTTTAAAAAAGTCTATAACAAACAAATATTGTAAACATATAGTTATTTTTAATTATTAATAGTATCTTTTAAAGATATTTAAATTATATTAAAACTATTGTAATTAGATCACGATACAATTTTTTGATTAGATTAATTTTTTAATAAGCGAGATGATATAATTATGTACCGTAACAATTATAATTAGACATCTCATCATCTTTTTAGATTGTGTTTCATCTTTCAGATAAGATAGATAATTATTTTTATTTCCTTACGATATTGTCTTTTATTATTAATTTCTCGGAGTCTTTCATGAGAATATATTCGAAACATACACCTCAAATAATTAAATCAAACGAGTTTAAGAAAATTAATTTTAAATTGTTTTTAAAATAGTTCTTAAAAAACTGTTCGTATATTACAAATTAGAAAACAAAGAATATATTTAGCACGCCATTGTGGTTGAAAAGTTTGACCGTACTACTAATAATGTGTTTAATGTTGGTCGAAACATTATTTTTTTTACGTAAGGTATCTTTTTATTTTCAATATCTAACATAGTCAAAATTAAAGATGAGTGATACTCCCTCGTTATTAGTTTTTATTTATACAATATTAATATTTTTAATTTATTTCCTTTTAATGTCTATTTCATGTACTATATCTTCAAAGGGTGTAATGTAATATCTTCTCTCGACTATTTGAAACTATATCTTTATCTATTCGTATATTTAATATTTTCAATATTTTATTTTTTTATATTATCTTTAAATTATATTTCATAAAATATCAACAGCTAAGAAATTATATCAAATTTTGTATTCTTAAACTCAAAATAAAATTTATACATTTATTTATTATCTATTTCAATTATAGCATAAATCATATATCTAACCGTTTATATAGAAATTAAAGAAGAAAAAGATAAAATTAAAGAAGAAAAAGATAATATTAAAGGGAAAAGTGTTGTAACAGAATTTGATTTTTAGAAAAGGATTTGCATGGATAGCCGACACAGCTAGAAATAGTATATATTGAGAAGGACCAGATTTGGTTAATGCAGCAAATGAGGAATGTGGTGACGTGTGTTGTAGCGAGCGAGTAGAGAAGATACGCTAACACAGGTGCGTGAGGGTGACAATCTTCCCAGAAAGATTGGAACAGGTTTCAGAAGGAAACTGAAGGAAAACACCCATACAAGGACACGTCAGTGACTGTAGCCATGTTGTTCATGTACACTTTATACGACGTGGTACTTCCCTAAAACCACGCGCTTTGCCACGCACTTTCGGATTGAAACGACACAGCTGCAACGAATAAAAGCCAATCACAAGGTTCGAAATTGGAACGACCCCTTAGATTAGCAAATAAAATCTCCTATTTTTGGGTATCCGTTTGGTTCCAACGCTTACTTTCTCTTCTTTCATCTTATTTTGTTCAACACGGATCCAAGGAACCTCAAGAACCTTTGGGTTCCACCTTCTCCTTTTTTTCTTCTTTATCAGCAAAATCAAACCAACCAAGACACATCGTAAGACTGTGTGATCGTAACGTAACATAACATACAATGGATGCTCTGTGTTTACACAGTAGCATCTGTAAGATAACTTCGATTACTGCAACTGCACGTGCCAATGATTACGCGTCGCACTCTCAGGTGAGCGCGCTGGGAGGCTCCTCCTTGTTTTCCAGATTCTCTTTTAGATACCCTTCCACGTCTTTATGTCCACAACAACTCACGGGGAATGCTGCCGGCAACAATGGCATGGCCGTCGACGACGCCGTTTTGGCAGATAATGAAACTGAAGAACGAGAGCGACAAAACGGGAATTGGGTTTTCAAGATGTTTCATGCAAGGTCTGTTCCCAGTGGGGAACAGAGAAACGACGAAAACGATGAAGACAAAGTTGTTGTAAATGTTCTAACGGATAAAGAAAAGGAGGAGGAAGAGTGTGATGGCTGTAGGGTTGATTACGACGACGAAGACAATGAAGACAAAGAACAAGAAGATGAAGAGATTTTGTTCGACAAAGACTCTTTTTCGAGAATGCTTCGGAGGGTGTCATTGACCGAAGCTAAATTATATGCACGCATATCCCACTTGGGCAATTTGGCATACTCTATCCCCAAAATCAAAGTACTTTAAATCCTCTATTTCCTTCTTTGGCATACCTTTTTAGCCAACAATTTTGCATTTTACCTTAAATGAATCAGATTAACAAATTTTCATATACTGGTTTAACTTAAAATTTTCACGATGCCTTTGAATATATCATTCTCAGAAGATTTCTTCAAAGTAATGTAAATGTATAACACGGATATGCTTTTCGAAAAACCCCTCCAGGTTTAATGTGGATGAGGCAGTAATGAACATTTTAGTTATCAAAACTAGGAATTTGGTTATTCAAGAATCACTAATTTATATACGATACTAATTTACATTATGTCTTTTTTAATTTAGCCAGGGATGCTCTTCAAAAACCATGGTCTGCGTTTTGTAACTTCATCCATAGTGAAAAAGAAATTGGCTGTGGCAGCAGAAAAAAACCAGACATCGACTGCAATTCAGAAAGAAGAAACTAACGACGAGGATGATGTGGGAGAAACAAAAGAGAAAAAGAAGGGTGGATACGTGATAGGTGCATGTACTGCATACGAGACTGCTGCTTCTGCAGCCTCTTATCTCCATGCTCAAACAAAGAGCATACTTCCATTCACATCTTCCAATGCCGTGGAAGATGAAGAAGGTTCACATGAAGCAAGCAAAGAAAGCTTTAAAGGAAACAAGATGACAAACACGGAGGAAGAAGCAGCTCTGAAGGCAACTACTGATTCGGTAACAGCAGTTGTTGCTGCAAATGAGGATGTAAAACAGGCTTTTGCAGATGATTTGAGCTCGACAAGCTCTTCACCCTGTGAATGGTTCGCATGCGACGATGACGAGACTGCTACAAGATATTTTGTGATCCAGGTGTGTATCTTAATCAGGGGCTTGAATTTATTTTGTCATAGAACACTTGAACATGACAAAAACATTACTATGATAACGGATAGCTAGTAATGCCTTTTCGAAGTTAACATTTTTATGTCAAATTTGGATTTATATTTACTCTGATATGTCCAATTAATCATTGTTTTAATATGCAGGGTTCCGAGTCATTTGCTTCCTGGAAAGCGAACCTACTATTTGAGCCAGTTAAATTCGAGGTAACTATTATTATTGCAAGCTAAGTTAGCTTAGTTTTTGTTTTTACTGAAATGAGGATTTATTTTTGTCAGGGTTTAGATGTCTATGTGCATAGAGGTATATACGAGGCTGCTAAAGGGACATATCAACAAATGTTACCAGAGATTCGTGCTCACCTAAAATCTCATGATTCCCGTGCAACTTTCCGTTTCACTGGACATTCTCTTGGTGGGAGTTTGGCATTACTCGTAAACCTTATGCTGTTAATAAGAAAAGAAGCACCATTTTCCTCTCTGCTTCCTGTGATAACATTTGGGGCCCCATCCATCATGTGTGGAGGTGATAGTCTTCTCGACAACCTAGGATTGCCACGGAGTCATGTTCAAGCAATCACAATGCACAGAGACATTGTACCACGAGCGTTTTCTTGCAAGTACCCTAACCACATTGCAGAACTGCTAAAGGCTGTTAATGGCAACTTCCGCAATCATCCCTGTCTTAATAACCAGGTAAAATTCCACATTTTTCAACCTAATGAAGCACTTGTTTACAATTTCTCTTGCATTCTTAGCCTCATTGAACTGTTGGTGAATGTTTTACTGCAGAAGCTATTGTATGCACCAATGGGCGAGCTCTTGATCCTACAGCCAGATGAGAAATTTTCGCCAAGTCATCATCTTTTGCCCTCGGGCAGTGGCCTGTATCTTTTGAGTGGTCACTTGTCAGAATCTAGTGACTCATTGAAACAGATCCGGGCAGCGAAGATGGTGTTCTTGAACTCACCACACCCACTTGAGATATTAAGCGACCGATCTGCGTATGGATCTGGGGGAACCATTCAGAGAGATCACGACATGAATTCGTACTTGAGATGTGTGAGAAGCGTGCTTCGCCAAGAACTTCACAAGACTCGCAAGGCAAGGAGAGAGCAACGGCGGCGAAAGGTGTGGTGGCCTCTGGTGCTGCCACGTGGGAGTGAGAGTGCGGCGGTTGGAGGGTCCATGATATCGGTGAATATGATTCACGACGAACCTTCTCTCTTTGGCATGATCGAGAGTGGGAGAGAGTCGTTGAAAAGGTTCGGTAGTGTTGTTGCATCCCAACACATACAATTGTTTGTGGTGCTTTTGCTTCCTGCAAGGTTGTTACTGGTGGGAGCATGTAACTTAATTAGCTTAAGATGAAGAAGACATAACCATTGTTTGTTCTTCCCATGGGACAGTGATAGAGAGGGCACATTGTTGGTGACACAGTTAGAACATTCTTTATTCTTTCATTTCAAAATCAAAATTTATTGTATATCTCTTCAATTTACAAACGATTGAGCATTAGGTTAAATCTTCTTTATTCATTCATGATAGGGCCACTTCAATTCAAACTCCTCCCACCACACCATGTAACGTAGCAAGTACTTTCACGGACAGGGTTATTTTTTATTTTATAAAATTAATTGATTAAATGAGTTTAAAGTGAAGTAAACTTCTATTCATGGTAACTTCTATTCCAAAATTGTCGAACTAAGTGTAAATTTATAACTCAAAAATGATTTTTTTTTTTTATCACACTTCTAATGTCATTTTTAAGAGAAAACTGAATTCAATCTGCTATGAAAAAGAAAGAGGCTGCCCAGTTCTCTAAACGGCGCAGCTTCTGTCTTGTGCATATGTGAAACTGATTCAAACATTGAAATTTAACCATAAGTCACAGGGCAAAAGAATAATCCCCGAGTGCATTTGACGATTTGACCATAAGTCATTAAATTTTTTTAAATGATTTTAAATATATAAAAAAAATTGAAAATCATTCAGAAAATATCATTTTAAATTATAAGAGAAAATTGTTAAAATTTAATTTTAAAAAAATCATTTTCCAATTTTATTATCTCTATAAATCCAACAAAGAACAACACTCTTCACTGTGCGCTCAAATTTCAGTGGTGGAACTCAAAATCTCAAACATACAACCCAGTTTATTTAAATAAAAAAAAAATTAGTCAAGTCTTTACCATTTCACATCACCCCTTTCTTCATCAAACAAACATTTTTTTTTGGGTTCCATTTAAGCACAGAAACCTTAAAAAGGCACTATTGTTTGGTTATCGGCAATTCCTTTCTTTACTTTCCTAAAATTTTATATTTTGAAATTTATTATCTACGGTATACTGGTATACTGTGACGTAATAATACTTAAATTTATAATTTTTATGCAATACTTTATTGATATTTATTAATTAAATATATAATTTATAAAATGATATTACTTTATAATAACAATCATCTATAATTTTTTATTTTAAAAATTTTAATATATATAATTTTAATTTAGATTCACACAATAACAATCATATATTTATCATGTTTTTAAGAATTATAATTTTTAATATACATAAATCGCTATCCTATTAAATAAATGTATCAATATATTAGATGTGTGTGATATATGATATATACATATCATATTCATGCATAAATATATATTATTTTATTTTAAATTATATATGTTGAAATATTATTTTTGTATTTTAAATTATATATTTCAGAATAAAAAAATTATATTTTGGATTATATTCTGAAATACAATAAAAAAGTACACTTTATATTATACTGTATATTTCAGAATATAAAATTTAGATATTGAATTGCAGAATCTAAAACACAAAAGTTTATAAAAATGCAAAGAAATTTATGAAGGTGTTGGAAGAAACTACATTATATCGTGAAATGATTTTTGGATTTTAGACGGAAGTTATCTGAGATATTCTAAATAGCCCATTAGTAAGCCCAACAATAAATGAAGCAAGACTCTGGCCTAATACTGTTTACTTGTGCACCTTGAAAACAACTTTTGAATATTTTCTTAATTGTGACATTGATATTCATTATTTATTTCTGAAAATAACAAGAAAATTGTTTTCTTGTCGACGTTATTTATACATCTTATCTTACCTTTTCCAGAGACACATTGTTACCATTTATGTAAAAGAATGCTACTAAAATTTTGAAATTAAAGAACCAGACATCATTTTCATTTATTAAAATTTCAAAGTTTATCAAACCCTTAAACTAACAAAAAAAGCATCTGAAATTTACTGTGAAGGATAATGAAAATATTTTATTTTAATTTATACATAAAAAATATACAAAAAATCATATTTATGTTACATTTGCATCATTTCCGTATAAAAAAAAGATTTCTAAAAAAATTAAGATAATAATATAATAAAAATATACATCATGTAAATACTATAAGTAATAATACTTACATTACATTTATGATTTATCTTTCAACTTATCTACAGAATTTTATTTCTCTTATTTATTTTCTTAAAATGCATATTTTAAATTCTATTAAACTTTCCACGGCTAAAAAGTAGACACTTTATTTACATAGAAATAAATTGGCAAGTGATCTATACATTTTTACTTATAACAAATTTAAAAATTATATTTAAAAAATAGTTAATATTAAACATCATCTACGTCATTGAATTTAACTATTTAGTAAATTTTGGTGTTTGGTGGTAGGTCTAGTTTCGATTGGATCATCGATTTTATTAGTAATATTATAATAAGAAAAGTGAGAGGTAGTGTAATAAAGAAAAAACATTTTAAAAAGATATAAAAGTTAATAAAATGTTTTGAAGGCACTTAAAGCGATGAAAATCTATAAAATATTCAAGGATTAAAATAAAAGAAATAAAGAAGTAAGAAAATAAAGAATGATTCTAGTTAATCAGATTTTATATACGAGAATATAAATGAAATAAACATTCTCATCTTATTTGGTGTCAAATCTTTATACTGAGTTTGTTTTTAAGGATTTACGGTTTAAGATGACGGATGAACCTTATTTGTTTTAATGGATCAAAGTTTATTTGTGTAGAAAAATTTTAAAAAGTATGAAATATTTTCATGAATGAAAGGAGAGGAAAGAAAGACAACTTAACAATATACATCGACCTAAATATTCTTGAATTTTATTAAATCTCAACTTAACAAGTATGCTTTTACTTAATAATAATAATTATAAAAATAGTAGTAATATTAATTATATTAATAATAATAATAAAATTAATAGTAATAATAATAATAATATTAGTAATACTAAAATTAATAGTAATAATAATCATACTAAAACTAATAATAATGTAAAAATTTTATCTATTAAAATATTATTTCATATCTATTACCTTTTTTAAATAGTTGATAAATTTTTACAAACTTTCTTTTTAAATCTTCCATTTTTATCTTTTTCATTCCTCAAACAAATAAGCTCATTTCTCTTTCTACATTCTTTCAAATTCATTTACTCACTCTCCTTCAAATACAACTTTAAAAAACTTTAAGCGATTAAAATAAAAATAAAAACGCAAAAAAGCAATAAAATGAAAAATGCTTTTATTGAATAAGATTTTATACCTTTTGACTCAAACAATCATATTTTGTGTGAGGGTCCTTAGGACAATTACTATAAATTTATGCAATTAAGGGTTCACCCTAAATATTTTGTGCAAAGGAAAATAAACCAAAAATGAAAACATAGAAGAGGTAGGGTTGTTTCAGTTTGGTGTGATTCTTATAGGGGACAGAAGGCTTTGGCTTCATGTAAAGTTTCAAACTGTGGGATCACAAAAGTCTACTTTTTTTGTTCATATTTAAATTTTCAAGTGGAAACACCAGCAATCAACCAAACTATAGTACATAGGAGTACCCAACCCACTCCCTACGACTTTTTCAGGCACACATCAAAAATTACAAACACCCATAATCTAATTCACATGCTCCTCCATTATCATCTTCATGCTCCATACTCTCTTTTCCGTCCACTTTCACCTTCACCTACATTCAAATTTCCATTCACACTACAGTGTCTATCACCAAATACCCCAATCAACCATATTCATAGCATTCGTTATTTTCAGAACCTCTCCTTCAACAAGTAACGTGTTTTCAACAAGTCATTACCATTTTTCATATGTAATTAATACTAAGGTACCGAAATTTAATTCACTGGTTTACATATAGTGACATAAAAACGATTCTATATGAGTTGTAAAGGTTGCTTACTGCAACCTTGGATCTCTATAAAACACTTGTTTCTCTTTTTAGCTCATAATCAAACTCCTTAGACTCCCTAGGTCCCAAACAATAAGAAAAAAACAATTCTTTTTCGGCCCTTTTCTCTTGTAATTATCTGCGTTGTTATAGAGTTAATTAATGAAAATAAATAATATGAAAAATGTTGTCAGAAATTTTGGTCCAGCACATTATGCCACCATGGTTTGACAGAGACCCTAAAGAAAATCTTATACAGTTCATCATTGTTTCGATGGAGAAGCCACATGATAATAGCACATGCTGCCTCTAACATTATAAGTGCCCATCATTTCCTTATCGCTCCCTACATTCAAACATGTGCTGTTCTTTTTTTTCCTTCCCCAAACACCTCTCTTATAATGTTTCTACCTATCTCAACCTTTTGCAAAACATTTTCTTACTCTCACATATTTAAAGGAAATCAAAACTCTTCAGAGTTTAAGATTTACCAACTCTTTGCACTGTTTAAATACAATGTCATTATTGCCTGATAATATGAAAGAGATGTTGTTAATTTGTGATCCTAGACTATCCCTTATTAGTGTCTATAGATTTAACAAAGTGTACAAGTTTAAACCACTCACAAGTCATGAAAGGATCCAAGAGCCACACTAAAACATGCACAAAAGAGGGAAGAAAAAGTCTTCACAACACTGACAACAGAATAAAGTATAGTAAACAAAAGAAGCCCTCGGTAACGTGAGAAGCAACTTTTTTTTTTCCGAAGAAATTGAAACGTGCTTTCAATTCCAAAATACAAGTTGTTTTTTGTTTTCTTTAATTCATCAAGTTTTAAAGTTTGACTTTAAACTAATCTGTCTCAATAGTTAAAGATTATTTTCACCAATAATATCAAACTGTGACAAGAACAAAACAATTCCCTCATTGAGTTCAACCCTTTTCCTCATACGAAAAGGAAAGGTTGATGTAAAAGAATAAAATAATATTCTGTCAGAGGAGTAGTTCGAGAACACTAATTCAACTTGCTTATCATGCTAGGTAGAAGAATTCTTTTGTTGTCTACACAAATGATGCAGATGTGCCGGACATGTTTTTCTCTCTTCCACCCGTACAATTACGTTAGAAATTTAAGTTCGAGTCTAAGTTTTACATTGAGTAGAGATGAGAAAAAAGAACATTATATAAGAATAAAAATCCATAAATTCATTGCTTTAAAATTTTAGGTTGGAGTGGTTTTAATACCTTATATAGTTGGGTTCAGATCTTATTAATGCTTGTTCTTTTCAATCAAACCTCACTTGTAAGTGTAAGAAGTTCATTGTTCTAAATTTACCTTAAATTATACAACTCTTAATTAATATTATTTTATTATATAAATGTAATATGTTATAAATAAATACACGTTTCAATTATAATTCTATGAAAAATAGGAAATTGGTGAAGAGCAATAAAAAAAACTTAAAAAACAGTACAGTGTTAGCTGTGTTGCGTTGCGTTGCGAAGTTCACAACACATCCATTTATATATTTATTTCATGTTTCAGAAATTCAACCAAACTCACATTTTAATCCCCACCCTGACCCCATAATTTTTAATAATGTTTGGTTGAAGTGAGTTGGGAAGCACTTTTAGTGCAGGTGGCTAACACGATGTAAGGTGGGGAGTTATTATTTTACATGGCCACAATTTAAATTCGTATCCTCTAATACCTATGCCAAACATTGCACTATTATTAATTCGCTTTCCTCTTCAATTATGGGTTCTGATTTAAATTCTGTATTTCATTTTTATTAATAGCTAGAAAGGTTCATAAAATATAGTACAAGATTACTGCTATCAATTAACGAATTATTTGGTAAATGAATGATCTATCAATCCAGAATTGAATGATTGTAGATGACTTAAGACATCTCGATCGATGTAAAATCATTCAAGAGTTTTGTGGTTGAAGGGTGAGAATTGTGAGAGGGTAATAATAGAATAAGGTGGAAGAATAAAGTAGCGTTCTTAAAGGAAAAGGGACGTCAAATCTTTTTCTTTTAATTGTTTATTTTTGCTAAAGGAGAAAAAACATCAAATCACTTGCAAGCAAGAGAAGGAAGAAAATTTTGGGTCTCCCCGGTAAGATAAAAAAGAATGAGACTATTGAACATTTATGACTATTTACGAAGCTTCTAAGTTAGGAAAACAAAAGTTGCATGAAATGGCCGTCAAATAAATGCCTTACAAAAATGGTTAACAATTTACATGTACTGTTGTTACATATTAGTGAGAAACACACCGTTATTGGTTATGGTTCGCCCAATTCCACCTTATTTTATATAGGAAATTTTCAATTAATGTGAGAAGTTTAACATGTACTATGTACTGTATATAATTTTGTAAGATTATATTGTTTTTAAAATATATTTTTAATATGTAAATTTAACATGTACAGTATATAAACAAACAAATATTGTTTCTTGTACAAAATCGAACTGTTCTACAAAATTTAGAATATCCTTATAAGATATCCCTTTATATTATGTAAATAAAAAAAGAGTATAACTACCTACAGATATTCTAACGTTGAAATAAATCAATGTAATCTAAGTAATCTGGTTAAGAAAATTGAATTTTAGATATCTTTACATAAAAGTGATTTAAATCATCTTTATGTATTGTATACTTGTTAATCATATTAGACTATTTCGGAAATATTTGTATTCTTTACTAAATGTTAATGAATGTCTTTCCACAATAACAAAATAACAAATGAGTTTATTACCATATTATCATGTTGATATGAAGTCTTGATCTTTGTAGTCTTCATATAATTGTTATGATTCTAACGAAGATGAACCCATCTTAGATAATGTTGCTATGATCAAGAACGAAATAATCTTTGTAGTCTAAGAACAAATACTCAAATTTTATTTTATAAATTATTTTTGTAAAATTGAACGGGTTTTTTTTTTTTCTTTATTCTTTGACACAATTTTTTGACTTAGTATTTGCAATTATTTTCAGGGAAAAAGATACGTTTTAAGTTGGTTTCACATTTTGGATTGAACTGAGCGTCTAGTCAGCCGGTGCGTTAAAAAGTTTTGTTTTCTGGCAACAGTTGTATCATTGGTCCAAAGTGACAGCCAGGTTATCACTGTAGAAGCACAATAATGCATCTTTTGGTGAGAGCAGAAAAACACAGGCCTTTCCATGAATCAGAAGCCACGCCTCAAATCATTAACCATTATTGTTCTTGGGAGGGTGAAACCCACGTTGATTCAACTACACCCTCTTAATATTGTTCAAACCAAAGGATTCAAAATTTTGATTTTCTCTGCTATTTTACAAAATAGGTGGTACCAATGCAACACCACCACCCACCACCAACCTCCTCAGACTTGCTAACACTACCTTTCACTCAACCTAAAATATAGTTGTACGGAAAATGTGTACAGAGGCAAATAAAGATAATGACATTTTGTACCTAATCGCTTTGTTTTCTTCTACTGAGTGCAGGATTAGACACCTTGCTCTTTTGTTGTATCCGAATCTGTATGGACCTGAAGGGGAAGGAGAGAAAAATCTGACACTCCTTTTTTCCTGTTCACTTCAAAACTTTTCACCACTACAATATGACCACATGACCACGTTCACGTACCTCAAAAATATAAGCACCAAAAAGAATTACCCAAACAAAAGGTATAATATTTTGAGTTTTATCCACAAACTCAGGGAACAACAAATTTTTGGTAGATACAGAGCAAAAAAAATTTAATGAAATGAGTTTTCCTGATAAAAGTAGAAAGCAAGCAGGGAAAGGCGGCAGAAAAAGGAAATCATCTGCAGACTACGATTCCACGCAACTGCCACCGTAGCAAACAGTAAAAACTTATATTTTACTCCACCAAATTAAACAATATCTTAGTAATTTTTTTCCCATGTTCGTTACACTTGAAAATAAAAACGATATCTTTAATAGATACTATAATACAATACTAATAGAATCACAAACACACATGTGTTGTAATTTTTTATTCTGCAGTCTTTCTTTATATAAGTAAAATATATGCATTATCATTTTTTTTATATGGTTTTATTAATTATATAAAAAAATTAATTAAATATATTATTTATTTTATACAGTATGAAGTTATGTTATAGTAATAATAATAATATAATAGAATATTACATTATAAACACTTACCTTAATTATAGATAGAGGTGACTACTTACCTTTTTTTTTTATTTATAGATTCTGTTCCCGTTATTTCTTAATCTCTTTTTTGTTTTTGTTTTTCCTTTTTTTATTTTTTATATCTTTTACATTATTATCTTTATCATGAATTTTGTATTACTGTGACTTTAAAATATTATTAAGAATAAATAGAAAAATAATTTATGTGTACCAAATTTATATATTGTTATAAATTTAGATTTGTTTTTCATGAATGTTTAAATTTAATTTTTTCTTCGTATACTGATAACCAATTTGCTTTGTTAATTTTTGTTTTTTAACGATGTATTAGTGAATCTACTAGTTTAATAATGAAAATGTCTTGGTGTATTTAAATTATTAAAAACACATTAAATTTCATCAAAATTTATAACAAAATGCACCTTTCAAATGACAAACATAGTTGACATCGTGTTGTTGGGAAACCTCAAAATTTCCATACTTATCTCTGCGTGTAACTTAAATTTACTCTAACGATAATAGAGATAATAGAGACAGTAATTTTATTATGAAAAACTCTTTTAGAGCACGTTATTTTGGATGAGAACAATAATGTAGAAGAACATTAAACCAGCCACTCAATTATGGTTAAACGAAACCGAATCCAAATCCAAATCTAAACCAAAATCAAAATCACTTGTATACAAAATCAGAGGGAGAAATGAGAGAGCAGGGTTGAAGACCAAACATCCCAAAAGAGAATCTGCATTTCAGTACTCATAATCTGTACATCTAATAGAGATAATAGAAAGATAACTAATGAAAGATAAAAATGAAAAGGTAAATTTTCCGGCAATCTAAATATTTTGTTTTTGATTTGCATAATTTGTACATCACAGTGAACCAACGAACCACAGATTTCCACTGTCCGTACCATCTCCGACATCCCCCACCCAACATTTCCAGTTCATACGGAGTTCAATTCAATCAACAGCTCAATGCTTCATACTTCACCGGCATGGACCGATTAAATCCAGCCTGAGAAAGCAAGTTTCCCACCACCGCAATGTCACGGCAGAAAACGCCCTGAAACATTGCCGGATTCACAGTAGAAGAACAAACCATGGACCTATTTTGAGACATTTGAGCAATATTATTATTGTTATCATTTTTATTATTATTATTAATATTATTATTATTATCTTTATTATTATTATTATTATTTTCCACGCTGCTCCTGGTACACTCAACCTTGCTCACCAACTCAGGTTCATCGGGTTTCTCTTTCTGCACTTGAATAGCAAGCAAAGCAGCCTTCTTTCTCTGCTTCTCAGCAGCTTCCTCATCCATGATGTTACTCATCACAGTAGTGTAACCCCTCTGAACCAATCTATACAACAACAAAGATGACATCTTCGCCCTCTCTTTAACCAACTCAACATCACGCTCATCCGCAAGCTCGCACCTTTCGATGAACCCCGTTGCCTTATCAGGCTTGTGCCGCAAGGAAAGCAACAAGTGAGCCCTTTCCAACTCCGACCGGGAACAACCTCGTCGAACACCAATCAAAGCATAGTAATCGACGTTCCCTGTTTCTCCAGATGCCAGCTTCTGTTTCAGTTCTTGAATTTTATTAGTGAGGGTGCAGAGTTTCCCTGGAATTTCCCTATAACGCACGTTGTGGCGCTTCCACGCAGGACCGGGAAGCTTGCGGTCTCGTAAAATTGAATTGTAGAGGAGCTTCAAGTGTTCGAGGTCGTGAAGAGCATCGGGTAAACAACGAATGTTTTCAAACAGTGAAGCTCTGGTTTCTAGTGCTTCAATGCAAGTGGGGTCCAAAGCAAGGGCGCGGTTACAATCCGCAATTGACTCTGCGATTCTACCGGCGGAACGGTGAGCGGAAGCGCGGAGGATGTAGCATTCGACAAGGAAGCTCTGCGGTGCGCTACGCCGGCCGTCCACAATTTTCGAGAAGTGGCGGATGGCCTCTGAGTAGAGCCCGGCGTCGAGGGCGGCCAGTGCGGCGGCGCGTCGCCGGAGGAGGAACTTTATGTGGCCGAGGAGTTGGGTCACGCTCTCGGAATCCGCCGCAAGAAGAGTTCGCGGTGGAGTTGTGGGTGGCGCATTTGTGGCGTCGCTGGAGAATTGGATGTTCGTAACATTGAAGCTGTCTTGCGACCAGCACACACTCTCGCGCCGGAGTGTAGCGCTTGCAAGACGCTTTCCCGTTTGAAGAAGAACCATTGCATCCTCCATTAGGCCTAGGTGGCAGCATGCTTCACCCAACACCAAGTATCTGTTTGAAAATTCCACGATCAATTAGTTGTTCACGCACTCAAACTATATAATAAATACCAACATATACTCTCGTGGTTATTTATAATTTAGTCATGAGATTAGTTCTTTACATGATATACGGTATATGTTTCAAACCATAATTTCACCATTTGATTTCCTAATTTTGACTATTTTATATGTCAACTCACTTTATTTAAAACATTAAAAATAAAAGAAATATAATAAAATTCTTTATTTTACTTAATATTATCTTAAACTTAGAAAATATAATGAAATTTATATTATATTAAACTTAGAAAATATAATGAAATAGAAAACACATGACACTTAAAAACTCCGAGGAATTGACTAAAGTGGAATAGGGAGTCACGAAACTAGATAAAAAGATGAGAGCATTGGCAAATAACTAAAACAGGTCTACACAACACCAGTAATTTAAGTCACATTATATACGGCAATCGAGATTACACTTTAACGTAAGAAAGCTCTCTATTAGCATGAAATCTTGAAAACATGAAATTCTATCTTTGAATTTTGAAATATAGGTAGGTAAACCCTGAGCGTAAGGGGGAAAATGGAAAGAAAAATAGTGAAAGATAAATATAAACAGATACGATGTCGTAACAGGAACTGCATTCATTTTGTTTTGCTCTGAACGATTAGAAGAAGATTATGGTTTGTGAGATAAGAACAGAGAGAGACCATGTACAATATACAGGTCTGGTTTAGTCATAAATAAGTTAAAGAAAACGTATCAGTGAATATTTTTTTTATTGTGCGTTACCACTTTCGTTGGGTGTATGGGTGACAGCAGGGAGCATTTACTCAAACCCGTTTAAAGGAGTTACTTCCATATGATCTCAAACTTAAATAAAAGTCATTAACTAGGATTAATTAATTAATTAAATAAATAAACAAAATGAGTTCCCTTAAACGAAGAAATTCCCTTTTTAAAACCTGCAAAAACTCCACGGCAAAGCAAAACCAATGAAACAAAATAATGCAAGAGTGTCAGTGAGAGAAAATAAAAGGAAATGATGAAATACCTCCATTGCCCTTCCTTCTCGCAGTTTTTACACAGCCCTGCCATGACCTTCTTCTTGAGGTCGGAAACAGAGAAGCACTTGAAGCTCTGATCTCGCACCGGCGACTCACAGGAGGAGAGAAGCTTCACTCCCTCTCTCGAGGTGTCGGAGGAAACAGAGGAGGAGGAGGAAGAAGAGGAGTCATCGTTGATTCTGAGGCTGGGAATGTAGTCCTGAAGCATATCCGCAACCTCCTTGAAGCGGCGCAAACAGAGCAGAGCCCTGGCTCTAAGCTCAAGCGCTTGGTCCAGCCTGGGAGAAATCGCCAGAGCAGCATCTAGAAGGTTGAGAGCCGAAACAATCTCCCTCTGATCTTGCGTCGCTATGAGACTCCGAGCGTCTTTGATGTATTTCTCAACAATCTTCAAAACGAAAAAAAAAAAAATTGCAAACGTGTCATCCAAAAGATTTCCAATGAAACTGAAATTGTAAACAGAAGCCATACCTTACCTTTCGATTGGTAAGCCACCAATGTCTTTTTTCTGTGGAGGATAGAGTGTGAGTAGTGATGGCCATTTTTGAGTTAATCTGATGAATGTTGGAGCATAAAAGCGTTGTCCCTTCTTCTCCCACAAAGGGAGAGAATATGGAGGGGGGGTGTGAGAGAAAGAAGAGAGGAGGGAATAGAAAGGTAGAAGAAGTTTAGGGTTTTTTATATGGGTATTCAGTGAGTGGGTTTCGTGTAGATGTGGTTATAAGGTGAAAGGAGGAGGGGGGTAGGGGGAAAACTCAAAATTTGACAGCTTTGACCCTCGTGGAAAGCTTTCATCCTTCTAATTCATAGCTGGCACACCCTGGATTCTCTCTTTCTCACACCCCCACACACTACTTGACCTATACGTATGAATGTACGTATTTTAAGTGTAAGTAATAAGCTACTAATATTTATGATTTGGTACCTGACTCAACCGGTGAGTGCATGATTGTAACTAGATATACCCGGTCACTCATCACGGGTCCTCGGTTTCAAGTTTCAACCACCGGGGAAAGATAACTGCAGCCAAATGTCCCAAAACTAAGCAAACCTTCCATGCCCTTGCTATTTATTTCTCCCACCCAACCATTTCAATCACGGATTTACCCTTCCATACGTTGACCTTATGCTACCTCCTTCACTCCTCTTTGCATTCACCATATTTTCTTTTCCTTATCATTCTTTCATACCATCACCCATGATTGACTCCATAAAAATTGTGAACAAAGAGGCCAGAACATAGTACCTCCACATGTGACCTTGGAGGCTAATCAATCCATGAAACAAACAAACCTGTGTGAATTTCTAATGTAAAACAAACCCTGATAGCGGGGGATGGGGACATTCAGTGTCACACATAATCATCAATCAACTCTTTACATTCACATCATTAACAAAATCCTTCTATTTTCAATTATTTTAAAATTCTATATTAAATAGTAATCACTTTATGAATTCATAATATTTTACTCTTAAGACAAGTCTACACTAATGTATAGATATAGATATAGATATACATCCTCTGTTTTTTGTTAGTATTTTTTTTTATACATATATTGTATAAAAAATTTGATATCGTAGCTCAACCCCTGATTAAACAGACCTTTTTTTTTTCTCTCTCTGTTTTGCCATTGAATGATCATTATGACTGTGTAACTTTTCAAGCTGCAATTATCACGGTGAGAGAGACAGGCCATCCATAATTTGGCCATTACCATAATTTGACAAGTAGATATCATAGGTACACAGGGGATATCATGATCCAACACCATTTTTTAGTAATTATTAAGATAAATAATAATTTAATTCTTAAATATGTTAGATACTCTCTATTTAGTTCTTAAAATACGAAACATTGATTTTATTTTGTAATTTAAGAAAAAAAACTATAATGAAGTTCTATTATTAAAAGTTGTTAAATTATAATGCTTCACTGAATTTATCATTTACTTGGTGTTGCAGGCAATTCTTTTTAAAAAGATGGGTTTGCTGCTGTTGTTTGATGTTTGTTTGGTTGAAGAAGGAGAGGCATGGATGATGGGAGAAAAAGGAGTTAGGGTTAAAAGAAGAAGCGAGGGCAAAATGGTGAGAAAAAAGGAGGAGCATATTTATGGGGAGCGAGAAAGGGACTCTTGTCTCGTAAGACACAGGAATCATGCTTTTTCTTTTGTGAGGGTTGGTTCGCTTTTTATTTCACCCACATTGATTAATGAATGCACATGAACTGGGATTAGATAGCAAGATGGGTTTGTCTTAAAGGCTCTCTAACTTACCTTTCCATTGCCCCCACAATCCCATTATAAATAATGCTGCACTGCCTACAATTTCATCCAGACATTTAAAAGTCTCGTATAAAAATAATAAAATGATTAATATGTAATTCAAAAAGTGTTAATAAATTCAGGTTAAAAATAGTGTCCTGATATCTTATTTACACTTTTCATAACTAATTGATATCAAATTTTCCGTAAAAAAGTCCACCATTTCATATTCCTTGCCATGTCATCCTACACAAGCTACCCTGTCTCCACGTGGCATTTCTCATTTTTCAGGGCCAATACCCCTACCCTACAGCCACTCCTTCTGATATATAATACTCAGCAGATAAAATAAACCTATGTTTTTGGAGCATCTCACTCATTTTGTTTATGTTCTTCTTTCTGGACCAAAACTACCACATTGTGCCACTTTGAGTTTTCCATATAATGATAATCTGTTCTGTTGTAACATGATCAATGATTTCAGCCTGTAGGAACATTTCGGTCTCTCTACATATATAAATATGCATATTCGTTTTCCCAATGATAATGCTGAATTTTTTCTTCAAATAATTGCACTTGGATTTCCTTTATGTCCTGGAAATTCTTTATTCATGTTGAAGCACATGAGTCTGATTTCGGCATGCCAAAACCCGCCACTAACTGATCATGTGATGTGTGACTCTTCCTCCGGAAAGAAAAAAGGGCGATGCTTCACTACCTGTAAATAAATTCCTTAAGAACATTCAATTTTTCAAAGCAAATTATTATTACATAATGTCACAAAGTGAGAGAGTTACGATTAATGTTATCTTTAAACATTGAACATGAGATGTTCTCTAAAACTATTTGAGGTCTGATAACACAAGAAGTGATTTTCTGTTTTTCTTAGATGTTCAGATTTTCTTTCTTGAGTAGCATAAGAAGCTAAGCACCATTTGTATTGGCACTGTTGGAAGCAGGATATATATATATAAATAATGGGACCATTTGAGCCCTGAAGGTTTAAGGAGAAGAGTGCATAAAGTTTGGTTTGTTCCATACACATGGCTGCCATTGTGCTATACGCTGGAACAGCTTAGGGGCCCTTCATGGTGATGGTGACCATCTGTTTAATTTATTGCTAATTGGGTAGGAATCATCAATGGAAAGAAACTAAGATGTCCCACTTGTTTTATGTGATACACCCCCCTTTGAACCCCTTCTAACACAAAAATAATTTCATACACTATTCTTATCACTTTAATTGGTGGGTGCTATTCAATACTTGCTTTCTCTGCATCTCCCCCTGTCCCTCTTCTTCCTCCATTGCATACCCATAGCTTCTTAATTCCATCAAATTTCTTTCTTCGCCCCCAACCAAGTCTCTGTTTCTTTGTTCCTATGTGTGTATGTATGAAAATGGGGTCGTCAATTATTGAAAACACCTTTTTAAAGAACAGGCTAGCAGACATGTCAAGCGCTCATTTATGTTTAACCTCTGCGAACAACACATGCACTGTCTAAGGTTCCTTATATTAACCAAAAACCTTCTTCTGCAAACACACATCTACATCACTCACTACCCAACACACAACCTAGGCCCTTCTTATTAGACATTGTTTGATTGCTGCGCCCATAATTTATAATTCCACGACTCATCTTCATTCATTTCGTTATCATTCTCAATTATTATTTCTAGTTCTTTTCCTTCACAATTCCGCAGGAAAGGTAAATGACCCTTTTATTTCGATGCCTCTTCTTATCTGACTTTTCTTTATCACATGTTTTGAAACTGCAATACCAATAGTTGTGTCACATGGCCCTAGCTGATAAGGTATATATGGTTCTAGAATTTGGTCTTTCAACTAATTATCTTCTTTCGTCATTTTTATGACTGGAAAGTGGTTAAAGAAGCGTGGTACAAAGCCAACCCTGTTATACGTGACTGGTTTTGAGTTTCGAGTTCCAACAAACAAACAAGTGTTAACAACAACAAAAAAAAGCCTCGACAAAAACAGGAGTGTAAATTTCAATTAAGAATAACTTAGGGTCTCATAAAACTTTTAATGATTAGATAATATTAGAATTTCTTATTAGATATTTTAATTAAAAGAAAATGTGTATAATAGGTATTTCATTCAATTTTAAATTCCATTTCATACTTAAGTAGTGTATTAGCTTCAAAATACTAATAACTATGAACTATAATTAAGGATTATAATAAAATCCAATAGCAAAATCTATAATGAATATTAAATGAATATTTATGAATAATGAGTACGAGTTGCTTGATTATGAGGTAATACAAATATTTTGATATGCGACTAGTACATACTACTACATCCTAATTATTATTAATAAATTTTATTTGAATATTTTTTAAAATTTAAGTAATCAAAATAAAAATATTAATCATGACAAAATTATTTAAAATTTAATTTTATATACATTTCTATTTCTTTTATGTACGCCCATCAGAATGAAGTTATTTTTGAAAAAAAATATTATTTAAAATTTAGATTTTTTTTTTTACAACTCATTTAAATTTATATTTTAGAAAAATCAAATATATTTATATTAGTATTGTATTCAATAATTTAATTTAAATTGAACTTAATAATTAATTTTTCAACTAAATTAATATTTTAAAGATTTTTCACCAATACCGAATTGTAGTAAATTCTTTCAAACTAGACGATAATTCGTAAGTACTCATAAATATTGTTTTATTTGTATCTGATCTAATCTGACCAGACTTATTTTCATTTATGTTAGAATTAAAAAGGAAAGACTATTTTTCTAATTGTATTTTTTTCCTACATTTTCTTTTTAAGTATACACTTTTTTCTACCTGAATATATATATTGGAAACAATACGTTTTATTATTACGCTTTTATTTGTTAAATATAATCCTATCTTAGTACTATTACACACTATTCGTCAATATATTATATGTTGATATAAAATAATTTTGACCCATATAATTAAGAAAACGTGATTGTTGTAATAGATAAATTAGTTACGAGTTGATAAACTAAGCTAAAAGATTAAAGTGATTGACAAATTAGATTTAAATTGACATGATAAGGTGATAAAGTTTAAGCTAATAATAAGTGAAAGTAAATTAAAGATGTTAAAAATATATTAAAATATAAAAAATATGCCGAAAGAAAATTAGACCAGTTATAAATCAGTTGAAACAATTTATAGCTTTTAAACGGAAAATTTTAAAAACAAATTATTTTTAGATATACTATCAACCATTTTTACAAAACTTAACTAAAGTATAAGTTATTCAAATAAGTTTATAATATGTTTATTGATTTTACCAAACATACTTTATGGGTATTCTTTTTTCTTTTAAAATGTCGTTAAATTATTTTATTTTTTAATTCTTAAAACACCTGCAGTGATTAAATGAATTATAAGACATGTTTTAGTTAAGATAGCTAAAAATATTTTAAAAATTAGTTAAGATATATTTTGTATATTTCATTATATTTATCTAGCAATCATGCACAACTTTTTCAGAATAAAATTTATTTATCATATATTTATGTAATCTATATTAATTTTATTAAAGTATAGATGATAGTTTTTTGTTGTATAAGTAGACACAGAAAATTATTAATGATTGATACAAGAATACAACAACAATATTGTCTTCTTTATATATATATATATATATATATATATATATATATATATTTGTGTGTGTATATTCCAATGATAATGGGGACCATTTTCTGCTAATAATGGGAATCTAAAATGGTTGTAATACCTAATTGCTGCTATTTTAGTACTATGTAATTAGAATCTCTCGTTACTTCTTCTATGCCATTACATGATTACAGCTAATTCAGTTGTAACTCTAACAATCGCCAAACATTCCTCTTATTAATTAGCTTAATTGAACTACTTAATTATTGCAGGGCTCCACTATAAACATCCCCAATAGTAATCAAAATCTATTAATATTTAATATATATATATATATATATATATATTACTTTTAAATAAGTAATTTATATATCATATTCTAATTCTTAAGTAAATTTTCATTCTCGATTAGAATTTCAAAAATATATTTATCTATAAATCTTTCTATAAATGTCATTTAAAGGTTTATTATCGTTTAGTTTTTTTTTTTTAAGTAGCGATATTTAAGTAAAATAAGTTATTGTTATGAAAATTTATATTTTGTGTTTGATTCTCGGTAAGTGGTGGCGTTGGTTGACTCGAAAATCAGTCAAAATGAAATCTAGTGCTTCTGGAATCTTTAAGTGACTTAAAAATTGTCATTTATGATATCTAATTTACATAATTCACGTAAAAAATTGGAAGTGATTTATGTTAAACAATAAAATATCCGATGTAAATATTTTTGTAAAATATTTTTGTTTGTTATTTTATTTTTCATTTTTATTTCTTAACGTGACTTTTCATGAATGTCTTATTTGTTTGTCGTGTTTGGTATTGTAAGAATGTCTTGTAATGATAAGAAAACATTTGTAATTCTTTTACTTTCATGACATTTAAAATTTAAATCGAACATTGATTTTCACTTTGGTTCATTTTTATCACCAATAAAAAAAACACAATAAAATGAGTATTTATGAACTTATTTCAATTTGGGGTGTTGTGTATCAAATGAAGAATTTTGATAAAGTTGGATAAGAGATGGTGACTAAAGAAGCCCAACGTAAGACACAGGTTTAGCCACTCGGTGAGGAGATTGAGTTGAAGAGGTTCAAGGGTATCTAGATTTTAAGGGTATGAATATCCTTAAATCTATACAACTACATATTCTTTCCGCGTGACTTAACCTCTATATGAAGTTCAACTTCTCTCTTCACCAACTCTTCTTCCACTTTATCAAAATCTTCCATTTGATATAAAACACGATAAAGTGAAACAAACTCATAAATATTAATTTCATTATAGTTTTTTATTGGTGTCAAAGTTTTTTACATTAGACTTAATAGTACTTGACATAAATTGACGCATGTATGTTGGACCAATAAAAATGACTGACATAAATTTATGTTAGACATTACTACAAATATAATATAAATTTACATAGTATATTTTTCATATGACGTAAATTTATACACTGATGTTAGAGCAAAAGAAATTCATTGTTAGTATTCTCATCCTTTCATCTCTTTTATTCAAAATTCTTTGTTATAGAAATAATTTACATTTTCGTATATTAATATTTCAATCTTTCTGATCCAAAGACACGATAAGAGAATAAGATATTCGCATTAATACTCATTAATCCTAGGATATTAGGATAATGCTCCAAATTCTAATAAACTCCATTTACTCTATACTCTATGTGGTATGATTTAATGGTTTTATGTATCGGTATAATATATGTGTTTTATACACATTAATCTAAAAATCTTATAAAATATTTGTTAAATCCTAGAATACTGTATATATTAAGCCAAAATCGTCAAATTCGTAGCAATTAATTTATCTTCCCTTGCATGTGACACAAACATAGATAAATGCAAGTTGTTGTAAATTAAAGCATAAGTAATGAGTTGGTTTCTCTGAGGGGGAGATATTGGAGAGTTTCAACATCAATAAATCACTATTAAACCCTATAAAAGACTAAAATATTACGTTTAACTTAAAATTTTAAAATAATAAGTTTGTAGGTTTTTTACTATTCATCTTTTTTATTTCTACTCAATATCAAATTCAAATTACACTTGAAATCTTAATCATATACATATTATATTGAAAAAACTTTTAAAGAAATAATTTTATGAAAAAAAAAATCAAACTACCATTTATTGTTGTCAAATTAAATATTTTATTTATTTATCTATAATAACAACAATAATAATATATAAATGAATAAATTAGCGTATGAATAAAATTCAGGGTTGATGAGAAATCATGAAAAACAAGTTTTTACACGAGTAGGCTTTGTGACGTGAAGTTCTAAGGATTCTCTAATAAAAGAACCATTGATGGACAATATTGGTTTTCCCTATACTGCACGATGCACAAATGCACACATTCTTTCGTTTGGCGGCACAACACATTTTTCACTATTATTCCCACTTTCTATTTTTAGTTTTTTATCTCACATGCAACGCATTTCATTTCCTTACTGCGCTTGCCACACTTTGCTTAATATTATTATACTAAATTTTGCTCTTGTAATTGGAACACTCACTCTATGGGATGCACGTGTCTCGTGGAAGGAAAATCACGTGGAAATGGTGACCCACCATGCATGTGCACATTTGCCTTTGTGAACCAATGGTGATGAAGTCCTGTACAATGACATTAGCTAAAATGTTAGACAGTAATGCATGCATCTCACTCACCAAATTCAAATTCAAATTTCTGACAAAACATGCAAAAAAATTGCTATTTAAATTATTTTTTGGTCTCAAATCTTATATCTTTCGAACAAACTACTTGAGTATTAAAAAAATTAAATTGTGCTCATAGGTATATACCAAATTATTGACGGAGCTAATCAATGAAATCTATTGGGAAGAGGAGAAAACAATTATTCAAAGGAATGTGAGAAACTGGAGAAGAATGAACTCAACCGTTTGGGGCACAATATTCTTATCAAAGGTAATTCCTTCTTGTGTTTACTCTTAAAATAACACGCCCTTCTTTCTAAGATTATAATTATTATTATGCACGTGAATATTACATCTCAATCATTTAATTAGATAACAATATTTTTGTTATTGTATTTTTTATTCTTATTACACTATTAGATCAAAAGTGTAAATATTTAAACTTATATTATTAGTGACATTTGAATGGATAATTCTATACACTTTGTCTATACCTATTCATTTGTAAGGTCTTTCTGTTTTTATTTTTTGTTGTGTATTTTGGAGCAGCAGAACAAGTTTGTGGCTACTCCTTTAGTCCTTTGTGCATCTTCTTTAGGGTCTTTTTAATTTTTGATGGATCTTTAGTTATTGACGGTCATGTCTTGAAATGTTTTAATGTCAAGCTTTTGCATCCTTTTGTAAAAATGTTAGAGCACCTCATAAATACTCTTCTTTAATTTATTCACTCTTTGCTAAAAAAAATTGAAACTTAACTTTTAATTAACTTTCATTTATTATGAAATTACAATGCATTTGTTATATTTATTACAATATCACTATTGTGTAGCAAGGGAAGTAAGAAGACTGAAATTTTCAATCCATTAGTTTGCTTAACTCAATTGGTCTGCCAAAAATTAACGAGTCAAATGGATGATAGATATGTTGAATCGATAAAATTTCTTCTAAATTAAATAAATAAATAATTTATAAATTAAAATTTTTGTACTACAATACTTAAATAGTTAATACTTATCCATTAAATTTATGTTATTAATTATAATATATTAATTCAATATATCAAGATAATAATTATTTTAATTTATCCTATAAAAAATTAATTAATCAACTACAAAATTGAAAACATTTATGATTAAATGTGTTTTAATACATTTTAAAAATGAAAATTTTACAAAAAAGAAAAACAAAATTTTACAAAAAAGAAAAACAAAATTTTGAAAAAGTTATTCAAATAGATCATGATTTTTTACCCGTTTCGCTACGATCGACTAGTCAGTCCCATTTTGTTTGTGGCAGTCAACAATGGGTTGGACTAAAATAAAAGGAGTTAACCTATTTTGTCATCTCTACTATCATATTAAATCCAAATTTCTAGAGTTTTACATAAATAAAAAAATATTAATAATTGATACAAGTTGTCTGGTAGGAAAATAGTTTTGACAAATGTAAAGATTGTTGGAGATTTATGATGATAAGAAAGTGAGCATTACAAAAATAAAACATATTTTAATGAGTGTGTAAATAAATTTAAACATGTAAGACAATGTAGAGACAAAGTCAATGTTATTAGGGATACATAGAAAGGGTCTTGGATTATGTTGGTTTTGGTTTGATGACCGAGAGTGAGGAATTTGAGGTTTAATGATAAATAAGGTAATTTGTAATTGAATGTGAATGACCTTGAACCCAAAACTTGTTTAGTAAGCACTTTGATACGGTGCTAATGAAAGTGGCAAGGGGTTGGTAAAGAGTTGATAATACATGAATAAAATAAACACAAGTACATCACATAGAAGAGTTACAAAATTGTACGATGTTGATAAACAAAAAAATTTATCTTGTGTAATTAATAGTTAGATTGAAATGAGTCATTTCAAGTCCAAACATTTTCCACCGTACCAAAGAGAAAAGGTAGTCAAAGAAAAAGAAAACAAACATTTAACCAAATAAACTGGAGTTCAATTGGAGCTTATATTCAATAGTCAATTTTGACTAACAAAAGCAAGAGAAGTATGTTTACAATTCTATCCAAATTGAGATAATTTTAGATTTTATTTTTTTTATCACCTCTGTTTTTTCGTCAGTAAGTTTTTTTAAGTCTTCATGTTCATCACTATTCATTATATAAACTAAATCAAAATCAAAACAAGTTATAATTGAAGGTAAAACATAAATAAATAAATAAATGTTCGTAATCCCGTGAGTATTTGGGACTAAAAAATTACAAGAATCCTAATTATGAATAATCTAACTTAACTCGTTGACTAGGTTCTAATTGACATATATAAATATGATATCAATCATAAAAGATATCAAAAACCCGTTACTTATAGAAGACAAACAAAATCATCTTCTCCCGTAACCAAATTAAATTACTCAAAATGAATGATATGGCTGTTGGTGACGGTTGAGATTTTTAGGATTTTTAAAAATATGAGAGATATAAAATATATGAGAAATATATGTAATATGTTATACAGAGGAACATGTTTTGGTATTTTATTGATATATCTTATATATAGAACAAAATATAACAAATATCAAGTATAAAATAATTATAATATCTCACTTTTAATATAAAATAATAACTAATTTTCTAAAACTTAAATATATCTTTCTAAACCTAAAATATTTTCTAAAAACTAATTTAAATAAAAAAGATATTAAGTAATATTTTCGGTGAATTACTAGGTTAATGCATTCTGATTTGAATCATGTGAAAATCTGTAGACTTATTTATATGTTTGAGTTTCACATTAACATACGTAAGAAATAGCATCAGGGAAAAATTTGTCCTCAGATTTATCTGAATCAATAGTTAATTGTAATGAAAAAAAAAAAGGTTGTTTTTCTCTGACCCATATTTCATATTAAGATAAGAGATGACCCACTTGAACATTTTTCATTTGTGGTCTGCTCCATCTGAAATAACAGAATCACTTTTTCTTTGGGATAGGGTGAGAAAGAAAGGACAGAGTCATCCTTTATCCGTATCTCCCAATAATTGGAAACATGAAGGCCAAAAGTAAGCGTCAACATTTGTAATGCTGTGCTGTAATTTGTACACTTCTGCTCTACACATTGCTTTCTTTCTTTCTTTCTTTCTTTTTTTAATTTTTATGTTTTTTCTCATTGTCCTTAGAACAGTGTCATGACATGGATCGGAGAGTGAAAAAGCTCTTTCTCACAGATTCCTACTTTGCTTCCTCTTCCCTCCGTTTATTCCTTTTGTTTACCCCAAACAAACATATTCCTACTTAAACCCATTGCCAATGCTATTATTGTGTATAATAGTATTAAATAAAATGATAATGTCAAAAAAGAAAAACATTCACAAAGTATATGTGGAGTATTATTATATTAGTATTGTATTTTCAATCAAATTAAAATTAGTAAAACATTATTGCGCTTATCTTGTAACCAAACACTTATTTTCTTCATTTAGCTGTTTTCTGCGCTGATGCTTCTCCAATTTGAAACATGAATCTGAGATTCACGAATATGAAACATGGGGACGCTGATGCTTTGGTATGGTTGGTTTTGTGAGAGCTCATCAACCATTATTGTTGTGGATGCACAATATTCGATCTAACCGTGTCAACATCAATGCCATTTTCAGTTCTCAAAGCCGTCTTTTTTGTTTTTTTTTTTTTTTGGCTATGTTTTATTGGCCCAACAGACACCCTCATTCCAGCTTCGCTCATCAAGTGCAACATTATTGTTGCACATGATTTTGCCTTCTTGGCCACTCCCTTTTAATCTCACTCACATAAGAATCTCTTCGGTCTCATAATTATTATACTATTGATAAAAGTGTGAATATGAGAACTACGATTAGTAGAAATAAAAAATTTAGTCATACACTTTTATGTCCCATTTTTTTTTTTTGGTTTGTTTAGAAATGATTACGGATTATGAACCCGATCTGATTATTACCAAAGAGGGGGAAATTAGAATTACAAAGAGAAAACTATTCCTATTGATAACACGGTAACACAAAAGTAAAATTCCTAAAAGTGGAGAGTAGAGTTGATTTGCTTAATCTCTCATCAAAATGGAATGAATCCTACGGCGTTATTTGAGTGTGATAGATGAATAATATCTAACACGTACGTATCGTCTTGAGTCCATGTTTATCAACATTTGTCTCTGAATAATGATGGGTCCTTAGAAGGAAGGTTCAATGTATGTACGTGGCATGAAGGGCAGAGATAATGAATGAGGTAAAAAATCAGGACTTGATGATCCCGAGTGCTGCAGCTTGAAGTGAGACGGAATGTTTAACGTCACCGATGTTAAAACTGTGTAGGCCCAACGGGATTCTCCTGATCCCAGACTTATCCACTATACTCAGGAGCTTGCAGACGTGAATATGGACTCCAACTCTGTGTTGAGCCTTCGCAGGAACATGGACTTTGTGGAAGGCCACGAGTTGCTTCTCCAGTGCCCAATGCCCACCAGCTGCAGGTGGAGCAGAGAACACCACCAACGTGTGTGTCCCATCTCTCGACCCCACGTTTTTAACGTCCACCTGGAGGGTGATGAAGAGGTTGTCACACCGCGCATGCGTCACTCTGATTGCCCTGTTGGAAATGTCGCTGCCATTCGAACGCCGGTGACCGTTCACGGGAACTGACACCACTGTGGGGGCACTTGCCAGTGTGTGAACAAAGTGAGTGTAAGTTAGCCCGTGTCCAAATGGATACACCACTTCACCCTTGTAGAATCTATACGTCCTTCCTGGGTACCCTGCCGATTCACTTCCTCGCATTGCCATCTTCGTCATTGGCAACTTTCTCAGGTATTCTTCCGGGTACCACGTCATCGGAAGCTTTCCACCTGGGCTAGATGTTCCAAACACTATATCTGCAATGGCGGCACCGCCCGCTTGGCCCGGATAACCGGCCCAGAGGATGCCCACGATCCGAGGGTTGTTTTTCGCAAAAGTGATGTCAACAGGCCCACCAGACATTAGGACCAGAATGGTTGGTCCCTTTGAGGCAGCTGCCACTTTTGAAACGAGGTCTTGTTGACGCCCAGGCAAAAGCAAGCCAGTCCTGTCCACTGTTTCAGCTTCGATGGACTGGTCCAGGCCCATAACTAGAACGGTTGCATCCGCTTGACGGGCTGCGTTTATAGCGGGCCCGAAAAGGTTGTCATTCTTACAAGCTACGTTTTCACAACCCAACTGATGAATAGTCCTGGCATATCTTCCTATTCCTTGTAAGGGGCTGGTGTATCCACAAGCAATACCTATGAGAGCATTCATATTGATATTAGATACATAGCATTTTCTTTTCCTAAAAGTTATGGGAGAAGATGGACTTTACCAGCGTAGTTTCCAATCATTGTAACAGTGGCCTTGGAATTGGGCCCGATGACAGCCACGGTACGATGACGGTGTTGGGAGAGAGGCAAAACGGGGCCAGTGTTTTTAAGAAGGACAATTCCTTGTGTTGCAGCTTCAAGAGCTAGCTGTTGATGGGCCGGTTTGCACACGTCATTTGGGCCCAATTTACCATATTCTTGGGCCGATGGCTCTCCATCAAACATCCCTAACCTCATTTGGACCGTTAGTGTATTAACCAGGGCCCCGTCCACGTCAGCTTCGCTTAGCAAGCCTTTTTTCACAGCATCCTGCGTGTGCACGGCCAGGAAGGGACCACAGTCTAAATCCAAACCTGTGACATGGGGAAAAAACAAAATTGATCTGAATTTTGTGGGTTGCATGAGATGTTTGATGTATATAATATGGGTTGTTAAAGAGAGTGACTGACCTGCTTTAATGGCATCAGCAGCAGCTTCTTCTGGGGTGGGTGCATAATGTTGATTACTATAAAACACCCCAACAGAGTCACAGTCTGATACAATGTACCTGGGCACAGAAAAGTAAAGGGTTTTGATGAGATGAATAGTTGAGAAAGTTGAAAGTGAATGAGTATTATTAAGTAGGCTCACCCGTCTAGTTGCCACAGGCCACGAAGTGTGTTCTTGAGGAGGTTGGGGTCCGCACAAGTTGGAACCCCATTCACTTGATTATAAGAACACATCACGCTCGCTACTTTCCCTTCGCTCACACACATCCTGAATGGCACGTCGAATGTATCCTCTATGTCCTGTTTACTTACCTGCAGTATAATTTGTATTTGTTTTGAAGGGGCGGTCCCATGTATGACAGTATTAATTGGATTAAATTTGAACACATAAAACTAATTAAAGATCGGTCACCTGTGCATTGAAGTGGAAGCGATCCATGCCGTTCCAATTATCGAGGTCATAAGCCGTGAAGTGTTTGCAACACGCTGCAACCTTCAACCGGTTAGGGTGGTTTCCCTGTAGTCCTCTAACGTAACTGGCAGCGTAGATACCGGCTAGCACAGGGTCCTCACCGGGAGTTTCCTGTCCGCGGCCCCACCTTGGGTCCCTGAAAATGTTAACATTTGGGCTCCAATAGGTGAGACCTGCTGTTCCACCGTTGTACATGGCCCTTGCCTCATCGGATACAACCTGCGCCGTTAACCCCTACGTTCATATACTCTTTCCTTTTGTTTCACTAAGATTTTCTTTTTCTCTTTTTTTATCTTGGGAGTGGCATTATTAGCTGCAAGTGGCTTAGTAAAAGGGACACTGAACAGCCAAACAGGTCCCTACAGACAAATGATACGCAAGTTGAAGTAAACCCATCACCCATCACTACTATTAAATTCAATCTTTTTCACCAAAACATTTTAACCAATCATTATTTTCTTGGAATCGGATTATTTTATTCTTTACATGGAACACCTTTATATACTCGGTCTAATCACGAATCATAATCATTACTTTTATTTTATTATTATTTATAGAAACTAAATGAAAGTGATGCTCTTTTCTTTTATAAATTTCAATCCATACCATCTTTTATATTTTATTGTCGTTACTTAAATTAACTAGTTTTAGTAATTAGCAATTGTGTTTGAAAGAAAGCATTTATTTTGCTTAATATAGTTAAATCATTTAATTATTATAAGATGATAAAAACAACCTTATCGTGAGAGTCACTCCATTACATCTTATGTATCCACTAAACTATACATGAGTTTAAAACTAATTTATATTAATAACAAATCCTTCTTACTAGTTAATCTTATAAAAATAAATTTTGCTTAAAATTATTTATTAAAATAGTATCAAAATTTATTTAATTTATCCTGTTACCAATATTAAGAAAATATATTAGAAAAATTGTATCACCCAAAAACTAAACTAATTTACCTAATATAATAGGACAGATCTCATATTATATATCCATTTTATCACAATAAGTTAAACTTAATTTTCCGTCCTAACAATAGGAAGACAATGTAGCAGCCTGCAAAGATTCTCGGGAGTTTCCACATCTAGTCCGTGAGTGAAAAGTGAACATTAATTACATCAATGACTCCCTCACCCTGCACAATGCACGCTGCTGCATAATTCTATTCAAAAGGTCCATTCTCCCTTTAATTATTTTAATTTTACATGTTTTATTATGTCACGTTATTTCTAAAATTACTTTTACAAACTAGATTTTAATACAGACATGGTATGATTTATATTCTTATGGTTCTATATTTATATTTTTAATGTAAGTACAATTCTTTTAAAAATAAAAAATATTTATTATGTAGAACAACAAAAATTGTGGGATTTCTCGTGTATAGTAGCTGAATATTAAGTATTTGGCGCGCCCAAGGCAAAGAGAATGAGTAAAGGGTAAAAGTAGCATATGATTGCAACACAACTTGACTGAATCTCAGCAAAAAATTAGAGGAAAAAACAAACCCTGACCAAAAGAAAAGTCAAGCACTTTAAGTGGGATCACATATCAAAATGATCTTAAATGCAATTTATATTGGGACCTAAATTTTTTATTGTCACTTTATTATACACAAACAAGATAGAAGAGACATGTTTGCCAACTAAAAATCCATCACATGTGATAAATTTGTTTGGGTGTGAAATTTTATTGCCTCAGTGTGTAGTGTTGTGTTGGGTGGTGTGAGTGCATGCCGATTACATTCATAATTAAAATCGATTTTCTTCTTCAAATTTGTGAATGCTAATTATAGTAATTGTAAAATTTATGGTAAGAAAATCTGACCCGTCCGATTGACTCCCAGAGTGAAACGTTGAAGGAAGCAGCGGTGGTGATGACTTGGGGAAAACTAGTTGCGCCGGGGAATTCTGCATTAAACTTGACTCCAGGACCCACATTTGAAACGCCGTGCAGTGCCTCCGACCACCACTCGTACCCTTTCATCCCCAACCGCGGAACCGCCGCGGCATTGTTCACCAGAAGCCTAACCTTCTCCTCAAGCGTCAACCTCCCGATAAGGTCTTTCACCCTCTCCGATATCGCCACAGAGACCTTGCAAAACGGTAAGTTCTTGGTGGCGGCATTTTTAGGGTCGCAGGCGAATGCTTCACGTGCCTCACACGTGTAGCGGAGAAGAAAGAGGAGGAGAAAGACAGCAACTAGAGGTGAGAAGGTTGAAGACATTTGCAGCAAAGAGGAAATAAAGGTGAGTGTTGAAGATTGGTTAGAACATTATATATACAACAGAGCACAACAGGGGTGTGTGCGCGCGTGAGAGAGAGGAATATGTAAATGACGGTGTAGGATGATAATGACGACGTAATAGTGAGGCCAAGCTATGGCTCTTTAAATTTGATGATTGGATTTTCCACTATGTATTTTTTTACTTACTGGTATTATTATAATTGGCATCAAACAATTTTGTTTGCGGGTGAGATTCGATAAGAAAATGATATTTTGGCTACTAAATTTTGATAATTTTGTGTTATAATATAATATATTATTTTTAAGTGATTTTAAAATATTGAGAATGAAAAAAATAAAAAATAAAAAACCATTTACAAAATGTCACTTAAAATTATAAAAAAAGTTGTCAAAATTTAATAATCAAAAAATTATTTTTTATTTCAAAATATATATATATATATATATATATATATATATATATATATATATATATATATCACTCTGTTCATCATTTAACATGTTAACAACCTCACAAATTCACCGCCCGGACAACCATGGTATAAAGGAAAGTGTTCCTTCTATGTCACATACGCATTACAACATCTTTTAGTACTATATTATCATTTCCTTCTCCTTCTTCCTTTAATCGCACCGTTACTTAGTTTAGTTAATGTTGTGGTTCACTATTTTATAATTTTTTGATGAAAGAGAGTATACAAATTTACTGGACAGGTATAATTTATCTCAAGAAAAAAGTAGGTTTAGTTTTGTATGAATAATTTCCTGTTTATAGAATGATTTGATTTGTAACTATATGTTCTGTAGGAATTATTGTTAAGTTTGAATTGATTTTTAATTATTGTAATGGTGTAAATAGGGTTGAAATTGGGTCAACCTTTTTTCATGAGAAGTCTATGACCTATTTCATATATATCATATCTATAGGGTTGGACAAATCGATTGAAGTTAAAGTCATTCGTTGAACAAGTTAAGAATCTTTGAAAAACGAGCTATTTAGTTAAAACATCAAAGATTTAGGTTATGTGAAAACCGTCCAAGTCTATTTAAATAATGACGGTGTAATTGTCACTTTTTATTGTATATATTTTTATTAGTAGGTATGAACTGATATGTGGCAAGTGGGATCTAATATCTTCTTTTTGTAGGTAATGTTTTTCATTGTTTCGTTTTATTGTCACATACCTGGCAAGTACAAATTATTTTGGCTCAGAAAATGATTATCTGATACAATGTCCAAAGATAGATTATGCTTTATGAGTAATGTAAGTACAAAGTGTAGTTGGTCTGGCACAAAAAAAAAATAGAAAAGGAAGCTGCAGTTATCACGTAATGAACAAAGTTTTTCTCTGCCAAATGTCCCATATTCAGAATTAATAATTGACATAGTTGCTGCAACATCAAATGAATCGAAAGAGTGAAAGACACGTAATGTTAAACTTTTTGCCGAGATTCAGTGACTTAATTATGACCCTTTTAAGTTCTAAGATGTTAACCGGTGAAAGACACGTAATGTTAAACATTTTTGCTGAGATTCAGTGACTTAATAGTTAGGACCCTTTTAAGTTTTAAGATGTTAACTTTGCGCAAATCTTTTATAAAAGTGGGTAAGAGTAATTAGTATAACACTAATAAAAAATCCAGACACCGAAAAAGTAGAGTTATCAGTCAAACGTAGTGAAAATTAAGGATGAAGAAAACATAGGTTGGATTAGAAGAAGCTAATAATAGAGATTGTGAACTTAACAGCCTCTATCCACCAGTAATGTTAGAAATATGCAAAAGTTCTTTCATGGTGTTGGAATTAGGTAATTGTGTGGAAGTTGAGGATGAGTGTAAGAGTATTACTGTGGAAGCATGTAGACAGAGGATTTTATATATTAAGAAAATATCCACTTGTGTTGTGTGTTGGTGGTGAGTTGGTGGCAACAGAACATTAATGAGAAGAATGGTTAGGTTTTCTTGGGAAGACCTCCTTAATGTATTACCAAAGTCTTGTCTGGTTCTATCCGTGACTGGACCCATTTTTGTCCTTCTAATTTTTGTTCACAATAATCTTTGTTTTGGATCATGTAAAGTTTGATGTAAAATACAATCCACTCCTGTTTCTGGGTATTAGACTTAACACAACAACAGAAAGAAATAATTAATGATGTCTTTTCCATATTCTTAAGGAAAGATCCATCAATGGACTTGTTAGGAATATCTTGTTTTGATGGAAGTGGTCCATGACTATGACACATTTGAATATGGGTTACATAACACAGACTTTTAGCTAACTCATTGATTCGTCACTCACTGCAGAATCCTGGGGGTCTTCAAAACATAAACAAACAACAAACGGAAGAGAAAAGGAAAAATACAAAGACAATCACGGGAACTGAACCATCATACAATCATAGTTCAGAGTCAGGTTGAAGTCAGGGTGAACTATTGACCTGTTGGACCAACCTTTTCATATCAGATTCAAATGCATATGAATGATGATCTTTTGGGTATACTCTAAAATCCAAAACAGGAATCAAATTAAGCATCATGGTAAATGATTCATAAATACACTTGGGGACTACGTTGTTCTTTGGCGTATACGCAAAATGATATTTGCAATAACTGGGTCCAACTTCTTCTACACATAATCAATCAGTGTTGCTAAGATGGCCCAACACAAAGACAAAGACCTTGGTAGGATTTGTGCAAGGAATTAAACAATGCTGCGCAAAAGAAAAAAAAAAGTTAACGAGGGTATGACGTATACATAAAGTTGCACGAGTTTGATCAAAAAGTTGTATAAACAATATTTGGTACCTTAGACCAAAGATGTAAAAACTGGGTTGATTGCTTTAACTAAAAAAAGTGTAGCTTTAGCTCAAAATGAATCAAGCAAATCAATTTGATAAGTACAATTGATTAAGCGTGGTACGATGCATCTGGAATAGTTTGAAAAGTTCTGGATTCATTGGATGAGATGCGATTTTTTTTCTTTAACTTTATTACATTTAAGTATTTATCTTTTTATTTTTTTACTTTTCTCATGTATTTGTATTAATTTTTTATTTTAGTCACTTTACGTTTTATTTTATTTCCTATACCATTCACTTTGCACATTTTATCTATATGATGTATTGTTTTATTGAAAATATTTAATAATTTATATTTTACATGATATATCTATTTTTAAATATATTTATAAACATTCAATTTATAAAAATCTAACTTTCAAGGACACAAGACATATCATGTAGTGACGGAATACTTAAAAGCTTATTGTGGCTAAAGAAAAGATTTATGAGGGTATCAAAATGCTTTCTACAGAAAGCATCACATCCCTCCTCAATTTGCATTTTTTAGGTTTTATTTAGTTTGGCTTGATGTAGAATGTTTGCAAGTTGACGGTATAAATTAAATGACGGAAATAATTTGATTATTTCATCCAAATTTTGGGTCAATATACATACTCAAACAAAATTCTTCGAAAACCAAACAAAATAAAATGTGTACCAGTGTAAGCATAAGAGAAAAAAATTTAAGAAGCGAACTATCATGGAAAAAGTTAAACATAAACATATATCATGTTTTTTCTTTTATCTCGTTTTCTATCATATTTTCCTTATTACGTCTTCTTATTATTTTTATAATTATCATTTATTATTTTTTTATCTTTTACCTTTTAATTTATTTCTTTTTCTTTACAATTTAACCTTTGTTTAACTCTTTTCTATTTTACAAAGGATCTAAATAAATATACTAAATCCAAATAATATTTTATATATATATATATATATATATATATATATATTTTGGCTTTGATGTACTTATAAAACTAAAAGATAAAACTATTTTGGTTTTGATGTACTTATAAACTTTGAAAAAGATTTTGATTGTTTTTGTTTTTGATAAAAGACACTTAATTTATTACTAGAAGTCATTGATTCTTCATTGAGTGCAGTTGGTATTAAGTTTTAATGAGATTCTACGGTAGACGCCAATTTGTTCTAATAAAAAATTGAGTATTTTTTTTCGAAAACAAAAACATTTAGAACTTCTTCACTCAAAATTTATGACTACCTTTAAACCAAAATATTTTGGTTCGTTGGTAATGAGAATTAGCATTTTATTGATAGAAAAATACGTTATAGATTTTTTTACTCTCCTATAACACGAGAACAACATAATTACAAGGATAATAACAAAAGATAAAAATTACTTATATATATAGTCTTTGATACTACAAAGATAATAATAATATATAAGATATTTTGTATGTTAATAAAATTTAAACTAAATATAAAATATATATAGAACCATAAAGTTTAGGTCGATTTTTGAATATTTAATATTTATTTTTGAGTATCAATTTAGGTCTCAACCGACATGAACATATATTATCACATTATCTATTCATGCAATAAAGTAATAAGAGAGAGAACACAAATTATTTTACCTCCTTTTTTATTCTAGTTCACTTTTCTAATATTCTATAAATAAAGAATACTATTTTCTAAAAATAAGGATAAATTTTAAAAGTAATTTAAGAAAAAGAAATTTGAATAGCGTGAAGGTAAAAGTATAATATTCGTGTATATATTAACATGAACATTGTATTTGTTTTTAACAAATAACATTAACATCATACTATTGTTAAACAAATGTCATCAACATTATTATATCAAACAAGTAATGCAAAGTGACAAATGCACTAGTTATATGAAATTACGTACGACGTGGTGCGGCATTGCTTGTTGCTTCTAGGAGAAATCGTGAGTTATCCAACTCAATTTTCCTAATTTGACTCACATCTATTTTAATTCGTCTACGCAGTTAAATAATTTGATTAACATTCTTTTACTTGCATTCAATCACCTAAATTAATTTTTGGTAATTTAAAAAAAAAAAAGCAGCAGTTCAATCTATGTTGGTTAATAGTATAAATACATATTCTAACTTAAATTAGAACAAAAATAAACTATTGTATAGAAGATCTGATAGTTTATATGATAGGAGGTCACATTTTGTAAGTCTTGCTAGATTTTGATAACATCTAAACAGAACAGGCTTCATCTCCTTCAAACATCAGTTTTACAAACTAATTCACCGCGAGATATACACATACATAACACAAGCCATGCCCACATAAACCAACACTCACTGAATGTGACAGAATATAATAAAATCTAAATCTTTGCTGCAGTGAAGGTTTTGAGGAACAGTAACCAACGAGATACTTTTGTGTTAACCTTCTTCTCTTTAATGGTGTCCAAACTAGGTTTCCAACCTTTTCCCGACAACTGCCTACTCAAATACTCCGGTCTCCCTTCCGCCATCTCCGGCAAAAACTCACAAAAACCGTACTTTTCTTCGGCGTTCTCCATTTCTTTTTCCTGCAACACTGCAACCCCTCTCTCAGATCGGAACAACCCTGCAAGCCAAGGAAGAAACCCCGAAGAAGAAACAAAAAACTTGGAACACAGAGCAGAGTTAACGATGAAGAGAATGCGGCGACTATCCTCGGTGCTCAACCCCACAGGCTTCCCTTGCTTCACCGGAACCATCACGTAGGTTTTCTTCATCTCGAGCTTTTGGTCTGCCGGAAGCGGCGTTGGCCTTTTCTGGTTGACGGCGGAGTGAAAATCAAGCACAACCTGTTGTGGGTGCTCCATCATGAGCTCCGCCACCGTTAACGATTGGTGAAACTCTTGAACGGAACCATCCCAGTAGATGATTTTGGCGGTGGCATGATCTGTGGCTATTTGGTTTCCCATGAGAGAATATGTGAGAGGGAATGTGAATTGACTTATATTGAGGATTACGTTAGTATGTTTGTTAAACCGCTCCATCTTGTGAAGGATATAATGGTGGACTTGGTAGTTAGATTTTGCTGAGTCGTTGGGCTTGTGAAGAAGTTTTACAAGTACATTTTTTGACTTGGAATTGCCCTGTCCCACACTTTTATTAATTAATCTCATAAGAAAAATAAGATGGTTGCTCAAAATGTAGGATGCACCTTCACTAATCAGATTGCTCTTAATTTTGCCTTCTCTGTTTACCAAACAGGAAAATCAATTCAAGGAACCGTTCAACTGCAATTTAGTGAAATAATTTGATTGGCTTATATTATAGTAAAGTTTTTGTATAGTACTTGACGTTGTATAATTTTATTGGCCTCTCTCAAATTTGATTCAACCAATTCTGGGTTGCTTGTCGGTGCTATTTTTCCATAATTTTAACCTCCTGACCTTTTCTTTTCAGTGTCAGCAGTAGCCATTCTAATCAAACTTTTTATAAGTAAATATTCATAATATATATAAACTTATTATAATGAAGATGTATTTAATTTCAATACATTTCTTAAAGAAAGAGAAAACAACAAATGATGAAAAGAAGAAAGATAAGAGAAAAAGTGAATTGTAAAAAATATTGTAAAATTTTATTATAAATAGATGGAGAACAGAAGGTACGTGCATTGTAGCAGGGTACCCTACGTTACTGGGTATCATTAAATAATTTGACGTACCTTAATACGGAATATGTGAATGTGACGAATTAATTTTATCATACTGACTTCATGAAGGTAGCATAGCATGCTATTTGTATGCAAAATTCACTCCCAAAGTTTTGATCAGATTTATCAGTAATGTAGGAAGATGAAACAGGGCGTAAATAAATTATTTATTTTATTTTAAAATGTCTTATTATTTATTATCTTAATTTCCTCTTTTAAATAGAAAGAGAATCAACTAGTAAAAATTCACTTTTTTTATCGGCAAAATTATTTTTGCTCTCCTTTTCATTTTAATTATTTATTAAAAAAATAAAGATTAAATATGTTTTTCATTATCAAACTATTATTAAAAATTGTTTTTAGTTTCTATATTAAATTATAAACTATTTAGTATGTACTTTATGGAAATGAATGTAAAATATTTTTTCAACAAAATGGTATATAATAAAACCTCTTGGTGATAAGAGAAACACATCGATCACATCCTGTTTGTTTGGGAAAAAATGTTTTAGATGGGTAAAAACGGTGAGAATAGAGATGATGTTGTGTACAGAGATGAAGAAGTAGAAGTTGAACGAGAACGGTGAAGATATGGAACTTGATTAAAGTGGAAATGTTTGAGAAACTTCAAAAAATATAAATACAGAAATATAAATTATCAAGGTAGAACAAAAATTGGTAATTTTTTTTTACAAGAGTGGAGACCAAAATTACAACAAATATCATTACTGAATTAGCCATTGTTCTTTTTATGACATTCTCAAACCATTTGTATTATAAATATAATTTGTCATTTTTTTTTTTTGCATATAAACAACCAATTTATATTTTTCCACCATTTTCTAGGAGTTAAGTCAAACTAAATAAAAGAAAATTATATGATTTGCAATAACATCCTAATATCAGTTATATCTCTTAAATTTATATTTTACCGTAGTTACCGTATGTCTCAACTTCTCTATCGATCTCACTTAATCCATCTTTCGATTTAGGGTTAATTATGTTTTTCGTCCCCCTATTATTAGTGTTTTTTGGTTTTAGTCCCCCATCTAACGATGGATCCATTTCAGTCCCTCACCTTTTAAATTGCATGGAATTGGTCCCTGATTTTAAACTCCGTTAGATTGAATTGACACCTGGCTAACGGATGGCCACGTAAGGATCCCGTTTAAGGCTTTCTCTTCAATTACAATATTATGCACGTTTGGGGGTATGTTATGAAACCCTAAAATTGGATAAATTTGAGAAACAGCGGATTGCACGTAGAGGATTGGAAATCGCATCGAACGTGTGTGGGTGTGGGGAGAATAGCGGATTGCACCCTAAAACAGTGATGAATAGCGGAACCAAAGGATTTGATTGTACGCAGAGGAGTAGTGGTTCGAAAATATGGCGAAGTTGTGCGTCCTCTTCAGAAATCGCATCGAAAGTGTGTGGGTGTGGGGAGAAATTGTTGCTTCTAAAGGCAAGTACTGTGAAGAACAAAGGCAGATTATTTTGGAGGTGTAGGAATTGGGCTGTAAGTGAGAAATTCCTTAAGTTATTTTCGACCTTCATTTGCTTTTCTTTGTAATCGTTTCCTTTTCTGTGCAGTCGAATTCCAATTGTAATTATTTTGAATGGGTTAATGAGTCGGAATCAACGTTTGAAGGGAAAGACTCTGAACTGGAATCGAGCGGAGGAAAAACTGTTGAAGAAGACAAAGTTTGTTGCTTAGAAAAGGAGGAAAAGGACAAAGTGATAATGGAGTTGATAAAGAAAAATGACAAGCTGAAGAAGAAATTGCAACAAGAGAAGAACATTGGAAAATTTCTTCAACTTTTATTCGTTTTTTCGTGGGTTGCAACTGTTGTTGTGGTTATTATGGTGTTGTTGAAGGTTAATTGTAATTAGGAATGTATTAGGTATTTGTAGCAGTGATTAGGAATTTATTAAAGTTGGTGGTTAATGTTGTGTTAGGCATGTTTGGTGTATTAAACTTGGAATGTATTAAGCTTGGTGGTTACAATATCAGAATATTACTCCAATTTGTCATGCGTGATGTTATTTGACACTATGACAGTGGGTTTTACCAATTCCTGTTTGCTCAATTTTCCTATTTTCGTGATTAAAAGAATATGAAAGTACGAAACGGTGTCCCCAATTTTCTCCAACTTTGTGTTTTACCAATTCTCATAGTATGACAATTAAATTTGGAATGAATAAACAGTAATCCTACGCGTTTCATTGATCAATAATGGCAGACAAGTGGTCCAAAACAACAAGGACAGTGTTTGCTTTGATTGAATACAATAATGCAAAATAATGCAAAAAGTGGTCCAGGCATGTGGTCCATAACTTTAACTACAATAGCACTTCTCCAAAACAAAATATTGGTCCACTATCACTATGCCCAACGTTATAGCTGTCTTGATTAATTACAGATGCATTTAAAAAAGCAAGAAAAAGTTGGAATCTTCATTCATTTTCACGTGGGTTGTGCACAAGTTGTACTACTACTAGCTTGAGACCCTAATGGTTGTGCTGCCCTGCTCCTTTGTGCTGCCCTGCTCCTTCGCTGTGTTCTTGGTGCTCTTTCACCTTCATTCACGTTTGCAGCAACTATGGGTGTGGATGTCCTTCTACTGCAGCTTTGGTTTGATGGTCCAGCAACGTTGGTAGCTGCAGTGGCAGTTGGAGTGCG